>Ga0056128_1007927_pt1 | contig 13419 bp, 10 predicted proteins | sample WorMetLIZISLAND2_FD_71113 | JGI IMG/M metagenome (GOLD analysis project Ga0056128, IMG submission 71113) | Marine gutless worms symbiont microbial communities from Max Planck institute for Marine Microbiology, Germany - Olavius geniculatus... ... | reverse complement strand
CCTGATTTACACAAATCTGTCCTACCCCTAAAATGATGCTAAATTGGCAGTAACGTGTGAATTTAAGTTGATTTTCATTCAGCATACAGTGAAATATCAACAATCATTAACACATACGTTAAGTTCAGATGAAATTCGACATAGGCAGTTGCCCAGCTTCTGCATTCATAACCGTTATCAGTTTTTTTCGCAGCTGATCGATCTAGAGTCAATGTGTTCAGGATCAGCTCAGCCCAGCATTCGATTAGCATACGTTTTAGCTGGTCAGTTACTAAAATTTTGTGACCATGCTATCTGTTACAATGCCCCCACATTGAACAATTCACAGAATTTAAATCTGGACTTTTTGGCAGCGAGTTTTTGAGTTCAGTAAACTCGGGCACATGGAAGTGCAGGCAAATGCCTAATTTCAGGGGGTAATAACGATTTATGCAAATTAGGTGAAAAATATTCAAATGCTTCAATGTGCAAGTTTGTCGTTTATTCTTTACCGCATTCTGAAACTTTTGATGTATCACACATTTTTCTACCGCTTACCATCGCTGAGTTATCACCGCTCAAACAGGTCCGGTTTTTTTGGCCCACCCTGTAGTACTAGTAGTAACCCTAAATTCTGAAAATCACCATTTTTCAGGAATTACTCCAAGTTCCTAAAAGAATAACTAAACCAATAGATGTTGAGATAAGGTGTAAGTCACTGGACCTTGTGCGCATCACGTTTGGCCTGACATCGTTCACAGTAGAACTGATTGTTACCATCAAGTACCTCAGGTGCACAGAACGCGCGCATCGCTTCAGTCTGAAACAAGCACGCAGCCCCGCTATTCTACATACAATTGTATGATTGTAATGACAACAACTGTGGTTCTCTGCCACTCCAAGTACTTGCCAAAAAAACTCAAGGCCAAAACCAAGGACATCCAGAAGTCGCTACTGCAGCGACAATTTTCACGAGTTTCATTAATGTCAAAAGCTAATGCTCAACACTTTTTCAGTTTTGTGCTCAAGCTGTCGGTAATAATAAACAGAATTTACTAGTTCTCAACATTATGGCCAAGGACTTTATCTCAAGGAGAAAACCAAGGCCAATGACTTGGGACCAAAGACAAGGCCAATACCAAGGACACTGCTCTTTGTCCTCAAAACACATCAAAGTCTAGAAGATGTTCCACAAACATGCTGTTAATACAAGAAGCCCAGCTGTCGCTAGGACAGACGACCATACTGGTTGTCAATGACCTTCAAGGTAATCCAAGGGCAATGATTTTTATGTAATTTGAAAGCCAATATGCCACTTCCTATTAGTGATAAATAGCAACCTTGGCCGTATCTCTCACCGTTTCCAAAATATGGCCAGTTTTTTTTGTTAAAAAATGCACATTTTTCCTACCTCCCTTTATTCAGCCCCAAATTTGAAAATGTTCCCCTTGAGTAAACTGCTAAAATTTTGCATGCCTAGATTTAAGACACAGCTAATTATTCAAATATTCATGTAAAAAAATTTCCCCTAAGACCTACCCGTTAATCAAGGTACATCTGTTACAGACAAACAAACAGAAAGACAAACGACAACCATGACATTAGCTTGACCGTTACTGAAGTATGGTCGGCTAAAAACTGGTCCCTCGGTTACAATGTCATAAACTGGAAGCAACAACAAATAACAAATAAACTCAAAATTCCAACACACTGTAGTAATGGTGAGATTTCAAAGCTAACTGGCACAGCAAAGCCATACTGACCACGCTGCCATAGGCTTGAGTTGTGGCACCGAACGGCCGAACAGGCAACTGAATGTCGAGGTAAACAACAACACGAGCACTCTCATATCCACACTGTACCAGCCAACAACAACACATCTCATTATTATCTGTCCTAATGCTACAGCATAGCATGGCACAGATTATAAAATCATTTGCATCTGTCTGTCATTCTGTCAGTCTGTCTGTAAACACAACTACGGCCACAATTTTGATTCGATTTTGATGAAATTTTGCACAGTGCTTCGAAAAGTAAGATCGAGTTTGTTTGGGATAAAAATCTGATAACTACTTCCCCTATTTTACCCCAATTTTTAAAAATTTGCATTATGGTCTACAGGGAGTTCAAAGCAGTATAACTTGGTCCCCGTAAAAGCTAATTGCATGCTGTTTACCTACTACTCCCCTATTTTCGGGGTTGGGCAACCTAACGGTGTAATTTAAATTTACCCCCTATCGACCTTAGTTGCCACAGCAACCATTCAAAAGTTGCAAAATTTTGCATCACAGCCAATAAAGATTCAAGGCGGTGTAACTCGGTCCCTGTAAAAGATAACTGCACACTGTTTGCACCTACCACCTACCCCCTATTTTCGAGCCGAAGCTATTTGACGGTGTCATTTAAATTTCTCCACTGCTGACCCGTTGCCATGGCAACGAATTTTGGGACAAAACTGACTATAACTTGGCCCCTCCGGGGTGGGTAAGTCAAGTACTGTCGCATCTGGATGGAATTAAGGTGGGGCACATTCAACTGTGTCAGGTGACAGCTAACACTGGGTGATCCCATATGGCAGGTGACGCTCCGTTGTTTTGTAATGGGTTTCCAATTGAGAGGTAAACACCCCCTCACCTTTATACCTTTTAAAAAAGTGCAAGTGCCAGGCCTATGCAGGCCAGACCTGCATAGGCCTAGCAACTACTCTGTCAAAAAAGGATGGGCTGTGCCGAACTAATATGAGGTGACGATCAGAGGTAAAAAGTTTCAAATACCTGAGTTCACTCTAAAGCAAAAGATAATTTTAATTGGACAGAATGGCATCCAATCATTTTCATGTATAACTGCTGCAATCCATAAGCAGATAAGGCAAACTATGAAACTTTTGATGTTGAATAACGGCAATGGAAATCCATCTGGTGAGAAGTGAGCAAATGCGTGAAGACACTCTAAAACTGATTCGGTCAATTAAAGCCAAGTCAGACAAGAAAAGTAAACAGACCATGCAGGACAATTTCAGGCCTATGTGCAGACCTGACTAGAAGCATGCAAAATGCCAAATATCACTCAAAACATTGTAAGAGATCAGTCTTCGGTGTTTGTATGAGTATTACCTCAAGACACTGGACGCAGTCCTTCATCTTGCCCTCATACAACTCATTGATGACATTTGACTGCGTGGTGTTCTGCCAGGTCAGCTCCAGAGCATCGAACATTGCTCGGCAGAGCTCTTGCACGTCATGCTGCTGCCATGCTGCATGCATCGACAACCGCGCAGACCCACTCACTCACTCAGTTTTCAGTTTTCTGACACTATCAAGATTCTCGGGGTTACACTTGATTCTAGTCTCACCTTGGGACCTCACATTAAGGCAATATCCAAGTCAGTGTCCACGCGCTCTTCTACCAGTCAGTTACTTGCAATTCCACTGCATAACTTATCCTTTGGTTCTTGTTCTTTTCGTGTCTCGGAGCCGAAAATTTGGAACTCCTTATCTCCTCAAATTCGTCAATGTCAAACCCTGGCTACCTTCAAACGTCACTTAAAGACCCACTACTTTCAGTCAGCCTTTTCTGCCACCTAGCGTCCATCATCCTATGCGCCTGATTCTTTCTGATTCTTTCATTTACTTACTTACTTACTTACTTACTCACTCACTGGCATCAGACGACAGCAAAGAACTTACCAGCTAAACTTCACCATGTAAAACCATGGCTATATGCACTAATTTGATCATCCGAGGTGTTGTCCAAGCTTCTCAGATGAGGAAATCAGACACACCCCAATTTCTTCATCCGAAGTTTAGACAGGCATCTTTTGGCCGACAGGCAAAAAAACCTTATCCGAAAGATTCGAAAAGAATGAGCATGTACATTCTGTCTGATTTCCTTGAACAAGGCTTTCAAACCTCAGAAGGCTCAGCAACACTGAACAACACCTCAAACAAAAAAAATTGGTGCATGTAGCTGTGCATAATCCACATAGATACAGCTTTTTCATTTTGTCTGATTTCTTGTCTGAAAAGCTCAGATGACACATCAGACAAGGAAATCGATGCATGTAGGAACGGCATACTTGGCCCATATCATGACAGACGTACAAAATACATGCATAAAAATAAACAAACCAAAAAACAATTACAAGAAATACTAATAAGTGCTAATATGCAATGCTCATAAACTTATTAATTAACTGTTATATCCCGAGAGCTCTGCGATGAACGACGGAGTGTACAACTGCAATTATGAATAGCAGTGATAGTAATATTAACTCCAAGCTACCAATGCTCATTGCTATGATAAACAAATGAGCATTTCCAGTCTACGGCACCAAACTACGAAACAACCTTCCCATCTAACATCATCACAGTGCACTGTTTCTCTCAGTCTTCAGGCAGCATCTCAAAATTGTCCTGTTTCGGTCACATATCTGCACGACACTTTACTGTTGTGGTTGCAGAAATATATAATTTGTAATTCAAACCAAATAAAACCTCTCCAAATGATGACAATGACGACAGTGGCAGTGTTGCTGATCTCCATTTCCACAGCCCTCAGTCAGACTGGGACCGACAGCACCGGACCATCAAAACTACCCCGCAACATAAACCCCAACCCTAACCTTAACACTTACCTAACCCTTTCCCTATCCGTAACCCTGATTTCTAACCCTATACCAATCCCTAGCCCTATCCTGAACATTAATCCCTAACCCTAATTCCTAACACTAACCCTAACCCTATCAAAGTCTATATCAATGTTTCTCAGTTTTGTTGGTCCCGGTTTTGTCGAGACATCCAGCCAGACAGCAGCATACATAGAACCAGACATGCAACTAGCATACAGTACAAAGTTTCTGTTTAACTCCCAGCTTTCACCAGTACTCATTCCAATGACCCATACGGAGACACAGCGAGATGCGCTAGCTGCTAATATGAGAAATAGTACACTATAAGATAGCTTTACAGACAAAATTATCATGCGGATCAAACCTTCACTGCTGTCCCAACCAAAGCTGCGAGTAATGTGCGTCGTTTCCACCGATCGTCGATGGCTTGTCTACAGAAACGTACCAATACATCTTTTACAACAATATCAATAACAAGATTTGACAAAAAACATCCTACTAGTTGTCTCCAATATACAATATACACATCAAATATTTTATAGCATGCGAAAATGACTAGGCTAACTTGCACGATTGAACAACAGCATAAATTGTCAGAAGTCATCTAAAGTCACGAACAAAACTCAACTATCAGCACAAACTGTCACTTCTCTACACCAAACAAAAAATGTCACCAAGCAAGTAAGTAAGTAAGTAAGTAGTCTGCATTTGTAACGTGCCATATGTCAAAACAGAAGTTCGAATCGTAGGCGCAAAAGCTTTGCCGAATAATACAAAAACTTAACAAATAGCAGGAATATTAAAATTTTGGTGCTGGTTTACTTAGCCAATTTCTCCAGGGATACTCCAAAAGAAAAAAATTTATTGGAAATTTCAGAAGAGCACTAAACTGTATCTCAAAAAAGTGGTACATCAAGCTATATCAATAACTCTGTCAATTCTCAACAGATTTTCAAAATTTTTACTACTGGCACATTCTGCAGACAATTTGCGACAAAGTTCCCACTACACCCAAAACACGTTGCTACCTTACCTTGTGGAACACGAATGCTGTAAACTAGCAAATTTTGGATGCGTTGAACCAGTTTTGCGAAGTTACGAACTAACAGAGACCTTGTGTATGGCAGGCAATAACTGTGGTAAGTTAATTAAGGCAGGTTTCATAAATGTGGACTCCATGATCGACGACTATCGCACTGGTGCAGTCGAATTTCAATGCTCTGTCTGTCACCGTTAGCGACTGTCTAGACATCATTCTGGCATGAACAAAAATGTTTTTCGATCCAGCGTTCTATTCTTTGCTGTGGCAGATGCCATTCTCCAAATTTTTCAGTGTAGTTAGTGTGAACAGCATATTATCACTAAACCCCAAAAAATAACATCAATCAGCAACAGTTTTGAGCAGCTGTGGCTAGAATAACAGTTCGCTTCAATCAGCTCTGTAGCAGCCACTACTTTAAACACTTCAAACTAAAATCTCTATGAAAAAAATGATCCTCATAACACCCGCTTGCGCTGCTTGGTGTACTATAAAATAATAAATGTGAAGTTGGTTCTACTGGCTTACTACCAGCACATCTACCATGACCACATTTTCTTTGTTTCATGTGCGCTTAATTTGCCACTGTCGTGCTTCAATTGGTGCTATTTTTGAACATATAATTTTTGCAAGGTAGTATAGCAACACGTGTTTGGTGTGGTGGGATGTGCAATGACAATTTTACTGCCAATTGTCTGCAGAATGTGAGAGTGAAAGAATTTTGAAAATCCGTTGAAAAATGGCAAAACTATGGATATATCTTGGTGTACTACTTTTTTGAGACACAGTGTACATAAATATCAGTCACACAGAAGAAACATTCACATGAAAAAATATTGCATATGATACCTGTACCGACAAGCATACCTGCAACTGAAGAAACAATCTCTGCAACTGATATGGTATGCTCTTTGCACCTTCTTCCTCAGTGCCAGTGAACTCCCAACTACAATAATCCACTCACTGACAACAAAGAGATCATACAGCTAGAACTGCAAGACATTGAAAAATAGTACCAAAAAAAGCTTGTGAGAGTGCATATCTCTGCCAAGTGAAGTGATTTAAACATTACTGTTACTACTACTACACCTACAAAGTACAAATACAACAACACCTACAACTACACGATACAACAAGAAAAGGGGAGGGACAAGGAAGAGCCGCTTCGCTGCAGAGGGAAGGAAAAGTAACAGCCGGCATTGCTGCTTGTGCTGTTGGTGCAATGACGTCATTGCTATAATTAGTCATCATGTACACGGAATGACGGAACGACAGAAACATGGACAGGAACGACCAATCTCTTAATCTCCTACAATGTTCACTACGTTCACACTTGGCGGAGATAAAAAGCAAAATTAGCTGACAGTTCAGTTTATGTCAAATGACATTAGCATGAAGGTAAGAAGAAAAACAAATTATTCTCTAACCACATCTATTTATATCTGTGATAAAAACTATTGAATATTACCAATAACAACAGCATTTATGTTTTTTTACTGGACACATGAGAAACAATTCGAAAACTAACTGAAAAATTATTTAACAGGCTAGAATGGCTTTCCTAAAAAAAGATTTTGCACAGACAGTTAAATGCATTGCACCAGAGCTAATCCCCTTTGTGGCAACTACGCTGTACCAAATTCCATTCATATTCTATTTGATCCGAATAGTAGGCCAAATAGTGCAATCATATTTGGCCAAACAGTAGTGTCATAAATAGACCAAATACAAATAATTACTGCTGCATTTAACCTCAAAGACAGCTGCTGTCAGCCCGGCAGTCTTAACAGCATAACACCCACATGTGCTTTATGTTTGTTTACAGTCGAGTTTGTCTTCAAACACTGCTGTGTTTTATTAGTGTCAGTAATCTTTGTTAGTATCATTTGTTTAACATGGATGCAGAACATCTCATTTGGAAACAGGGATGTTAAATTCGTTTTTTTTCTAAATTCGAATTTCCACCGCTAAAATTTGGATTAAATTCGAACTTCGTTTATATATTTGTGGAGAAGCTTAAGCAATTTGCGTTTGAAGGTCACAGCATGCACGCCACACGCTGTCTATCAACAGTGCAATCAGCCAGGACGTCAAGCCATGTCGCTGCTCTATTGCCATCAATTGATGTCTGCTCTGTGTTTGGGCCACCAAGATCTGTCACTTTGATAGCTTGCATCAGTAGTTTACAACACGTGCCAAAGGCGTTCCCTGGCACTCCGCAGCGGTATGCAGGGAGGGAAGAGGAGAAAAGGGTAAGCAAACACACGGCGGGCGGCGGGCGTCGCTTGAATTGACGGCCGGCAGAGAACAAAGAAATCGTCACACAGCTCCACTTTCAAGGCAAAACCCTATTTCGAAATTTTTTACCACATCGCAATGAAACTAAAGCATTGGGCAATGTGTTTGAACTTGTGTCAACTATTCGGTATCATAAATTACTCAGATTTGGTCAAATAATAAAATCTACTATTCGGCACAGCCAAAGTAGCAAGTAAGAGTTAATCCAATTAAGCTAGCACAAAAGGCAAGTCACTCATGACTGGCTCCATGAATGGCTTGTGTTTTACTACAAACACTACAAAACCATACAGACCTATATATTGCATTGTGAAACTCAGGCGTCATGTAGAGGGTCTGTAGCAGACTATTGAGGTAGCAAGTCATTGCCTGGTTAACCAGACCAACGTAACCTGATTGCAAAAAATAGACCATCATTAATGTGATGTTGTCAGCACATAAACAAGCAATAATTGTCATTATATCCAGTGTTCAATGACCCTTCAATCATAGCATAACAAGCTCACTTTAAACACAAATGTAATGAAAGACATTTAATCACAAACTATCAAACATCACTTTTTTGCACACAACTTATATTTAAGCTGCTGCTACTTGATTTCTGTGTAACTAACATATTGAATATTTTCTATGCTCACTCCCAGCACAAGTGGGAATCATCATTAAAGATTACTATCATCATCATCATTAGAGGAGCAGACATAGCAAGTTTAACAACAGTTATAAAATTCTGTGTTTAAAAATGTTTTTTAAAAATTATAGATTGCTAAAGCAGGACTGCTTACAGGCCACATGCCCTTCTTGTCCCCCAACCAACTGTGTCAAAATGCTGACAGCAAATCGATTAACAGCATTAAACTCTATATAGATGTTTCAATCAACTCCGACCTGTTTCTGACTTGGTGAACGTTGTTGAGAAATTATAGGCAGCAAAAGCTGAGCCAGAAGCAGTGGAACTAGCAGAAGGCAAAGCAGCAGCCAATGCAGCTGTGTCCAACCCCTGACTCGATGATTTCTGACCAACGGCCTCACCGTGGTCAGGCTGTGGCATTCCACTCTCGACATCCAGACTGTCCTTCTGTCGAGGTGACACTGTAATAGCAGTAGCTGCTTTCGACATGGTCACCGTGCGAAGATTTTGACTCACGACAACCGTCAAATCGTCGTCGAAACTCGGAGGATTGCTTTTTGTCACAACTGCACGAAAACTCTGCATCTGGTCAGTGTCACCAGTCAGTATGCTGCTTAATGGCTGATCGGCAATGTCGTTCAACAAAACCTGTGAATATACACCAAACAGAAAGATATCAATTGCTAGCAGCACAGACTCAAAACTCTACGAAATGCCAACAGTAATTACATTACCAGTGAATTAATCAAGCTACTGTTAGCAGAAAAAACAGTTATTTCCAAAGTACTGGTAATCTAGGGTGACTAGACACATGGCAAATGAAAAAAAATTCAAATGTATTGATATAGGAACAATATTTTGTACAAGATGGGATCACATACGATCGATCACAGTCATTACACAAATATGATTATTCTAAAATAACACCAAATTCCATTACAAATCCAGAAATTTATCCACGATTCCATAAGAAAGGTCAATATTTTGTAAACTTTTAGATAACTGACCTTGTTAATGGCTATTTGTACATTTTAGAATTTTTGTTGCACCATCTAACAAAATGTTCTGGAAAAAGCTTGTACCTTGTCAACTGAATTGAACAAAGAATGCTGGTCATGGTAAATGAAGAGCTTCTCAGGAGAGCACGCCAGTAAAAAAGAAATCTCATCGATGAACTCCTGGCACAAGGTCGACACTGGGATGTGAAATGTGAGCGGCATATTCTCACTGTCCAGCTCATGATGTACAACACACTGCACCATCACTTCTGATAACCTCACATCCAGCTAAACACATAACAATCACGTTGCTACAATATAACTAACTACATGGAGTACTTCTTCAGTAATCAACACGCAGTAGCAAAAAAATATGAGAAACAACCAAAAACTTACCGAAAACTACCGCAAACTAGTGAAAACCTTAATTGTTGTCGGTTAGGCTTAAGGCTAGGGTTTTTAGTACCAATGATTATACTTACCATGTGCACGCACCGTCCATTCACAAAGTGTTATTTACCGTGCGCAGATCACACATGCTTACCGACAGCATATAAGTGAAAAGTTGCGTGGCCACTTTTTTGTTAATTTTGCTGCTATTACTTAGTTATGATCAGAAAACTAACTTTAGAAATATTTGAGGCCGTTTTGGTTACAGCAGTGTTGACAACTAAAGATGCTGCTGAGCTGATATTCAGTTTCGAATCATGTCAACCTTTAAGTCTTTACGATGAAAAACCTGCCGCCCAGGAAACCATCCAGGGTGTCCTTAGATGACGTAATACCACCCAAGATGTCATACAATCCACTTCGGAAGTTCAGACCATACACAGGCATGGAAATTAGACCTAACCGTGACTTCAATGGATAGGCCATGCGAGCTCGCATGGTCAATATCATTTTCTGTGCCACATTGGACCGTGCGAGCACACAGTAAATAACACCATGCTTTCAGTACTGTATTTAGGTTGTTTTCGGCATTTACATTTACAGGAAACTGCCAAAAACCATTTTTTTGATAAGGTTAGGTTGTTTCGGTATTTAGTGCCACCCATCAGCATGCATATCAGAAAATTATGTTAGCATGAAACATTCCTCTTAGGTTCTGGACTATAACAAGACTACATGTTGAATGGTTCTGGGTCACGGTGTTAAATTCTAAGGTAATGTTTACATCATCATCAATCAATCAATCAATCATTTATTATGCTGAGAGTCGTCACATAAAATACATCAAAATTACAATAACGCATAATATATGACAAAGTTAAATGCATAAAACTAAAGCAAATGGATAAATGACATGTAACAAAACGGCAATAAGCATAGCAAAGTAACAATTCAAAAATTGGAAATGTCGAAAAAAATGTGCCAGAATGCAACAAACAGTACATGGTCACTACTGCCCAAAACTGAAAAAAGTTACTGTGGGCTCGACCCGGGGGCCAAGGCCGTCGATGATGCCAGATCGACTCAAAACACCGCAAGATCAGCGCACACTTTCACCTTTTCAATATCCCCGCCATCAACAAAAGGCATCGTCGATTTCATCGCAGTTTTGATATATATCACATCATGCGCTCAACACCAAATTAACTTTACAAGAACGAACATCTTTGTTTATCAACACAAACTCTGAAGCCTATTTATAGAACTAGGGTATCCAATATAATAAATAAGTAAAGGAAACTCACGCTCGGTATGTGCAGAGCTGTAACAAAAAGCGCAGCCTTCGCTAGATAAGACCGACCAATAGTCGGGTCGTTGAAAAATTATTCGTGACGTACACATAAGTAATTCCGGACAAGCGTTTATTAAGTGTTCTGCAAAGGTAACATTTAGCTGATTGACGTTCTGGAAATGATCCCGTTTGAACCCGTGGGGAAAATAAGTTATCAGCAATTTTTGTTGTCGCTTCTCGGGTGGGCGATAATATGGGAATTTTTAGCGATTGTTAAACCGAACTACCCTTACTGTTCCTTTCTCGGACATAGCGTCATATATATATATATATATATATATATATTGCTGTAATATATCTGTTTAAGCTCGGGTGTCGGAAAGCCAGCTAATGTTTTTCATTGTCATGTCGAAGAACTTATAGGCCTACGACTTCCTATTGGTGCTGGATAGAAACCTTGGCTCGATCAATATTTGTCACCGATTCCGAGATCCAGTAGCCTAATCCGTTGAAAAACGCATATTTTCCATACGACTTAGGTTCCTACCCCTCTCTGTTCAACCCCGAATTTCAAAATGTTTCCCTTCCACTGGATCGCTGAATTTTGCATGTTTATGTTTAAGACACCTAGGGCTAATTATTCGTGTAGAAAGTTTTTAGCTGACCGTAAGTATAACGGTCGAGTTATTGGTACGGTTGTCGTCCGTCTGTCCTTCTGTCTGTCACAGAATCTGATGTATTGTGGCTAAACGGTGCGACATAGGGCCTAAGTTATTATTGATCTCACAGGAGGTCGCATATTGGCTTTCAAATTGCATAAAAATTATTGACCTTGAATGACCTTGGAGGGTCATAATGCATTATGGTATGCCAATCCTGCAGTATTGTGGCTAAATGATAAGTCGTAGGGGATTGATCGGCATTGGTACCATTGAATAGGGCGCTGGCGACTTTTCTATAGACTGTCAAAAGTGTCAATAGTAACCATGTTTCCATCTGCAGCGATTTGGCCGCAATTTTCAATGGAAAGTTTCAAGCTAGTGGCCGTATCACGGCTTGTGCGGTAGCAACAAGCTGTTGTATAAGCGATGTGCCAAGTCAACGGGAAGACCAAAATTTCGACCTCCCACAGCTCCCACATTTTTTAACCGATCTTAATGAAACTTGAAACCAAAAAAGATGTCCGGGATACGACCCCACATGCAAAATTTGGTTGATGTGGGACGACGGGAAGGGGGTCTGCGTAGGGGGAATTTTCCGTTACTTTTTGTGTTCCTTCTATCTTTTTTGTATTCTTGCCCACGCCTACAGGTCTCAGGTCACACCAGAAGACCGATCACGACAGTTAATGGCTCAAAGCGCGTGTTTCCGCGTAAGGTAGGGCCTTTTGGGGGTTAAAAAATTTGAAATTAATATTTAACGTATTTATTCAAAAAATTCCAAAAAATTACAATGGAGCCTATGGGGAAAATTAAACATTTCTTAAAACGATCATAACTTTGGCTGTGTATAAGACAGAATCGTAATTTTTGGTTCTAGGGTATAGTTTTCGGGGATGGCCAATCTAATAGTGTTATTTAGTTTTACCCCGGACCCTTCCTGGTTGCCACGACAACGAAATTTGGGACAAAATGGGCTATAACTCGGCTTGTGTAAGAGATATCTGCGAGATTTTTGCGTCTATAGGGGTTTTTGGGGATGGGTCATTGAATGCTGCCAATCGCATTTTTCCCCGACCGACCCCCGTTGCCATGGCAACGAAATTTGGGACAAAATTGGCTTTAACTCGCCTTGTGTAAGAAATATCTGCGAGATTTTTGCGTCTGTAGGCGGGTTTTCGGGGATGCGCCATTGAATGCTGCCAATTGCATTTTCCCCGACCGACCCCCGTTGCCATGGCAACGAAATTTGGGACAAAAAGAGCTATAACTCGGTCTCTGTAAGAGATATCTGCGAGATTTTTGGGTCTGTAGGGGGTTTCCGGCCAATTGACATTAGGTTAATGAAATTTTGCAGTGATGTTGTCGGCTGCTACTTAGCTTAGTAGTTGTTGTTGTTGTTATGTACAAAGTAACTGTTCAGTGACCTTTCAAACTTTAATAAAACCGCAAATATTATATATTAAAAAACTGCAAGCAATTCATTTAATGTTGTATAAGCGCTGAT
>Ga0056128_1007925_pt1 | contig 13419 bp, 8 predicted proteins | sample WorMetLIZISLAND2_FD_71113 | JGI IMG/M metagenome (GOLD analysis project Ga0056128, IMG submission 71113) | Marine gutless worms symbiont microbial communities from Max Planck institute for Marine Microbiology, Germany - Olavius geniculatus... ... | reverse complement strand
GACACACAGTCAGTGTGATGTGGGCAATATCACCTTTTGTAATTTTTGCTGTTTTCGATGTGCAAGTCCTTAAATGTTGCCGTTAACAAGTGTATAAACTGATGTTTTGTACATTTATATATGTAAAGCTCTGTTCATAGCCACAGTGTTGAGTCGGGTCAGACGATCGGTCGTTGTAAACAGGACTTTAAAAAATTAAGACAAATGTCCAGCCGACAAAAGCAAAATTTTGTGATTTCTACGCCTGGTTTCAGCCAGCTGACGAATTCGAAGTTGTCACAGATGTGATCTTCTCTGAGTAAAGAAAGAAAAACTGAATATCCTTATGTTTTTGGCGAATTTTTGGCGCATGAAAGTTCGGCTGCGAATTCGGCTATCGGCTGCGGCTCGGGGGCTCTCCAGCAGACGTGGAGAGCCGCATAGAAAGCAGCAGCAGCAGCAGCAGCCGGCAGAGAGGGATGGGGGTAAGTTTGCGCGGTCTGTCAATCATTCTGACATGAGCACCTGCTAGCGTTGAAAACGACCGACCGACCGCTATAGCCCAGTTACTCATGACTCGTGTTCTATGTCTGCTGCATATGAATGATCACAAGCTATTCTTTCAACGCCCGGACGCACCACCGTATGTCAGCCAGCCTGCCTCTACCATCGTCCATATTTCAGCCCCACCTCGGCTTGCCTTCCGGACAGAGGTCGACCGAAACCGCATTTTTCAGTTTCGGCCGAAACCGAAACCAAACCTAGCTTCTATCTCGGACATTTGCCATTGACGTAAACGTAAATCGCACTTAAATTAAGCGAATTACACGACGACCGAAGTGACCGAAGTAATTCGCTGATTGGTGCTGCCCCCTGGTGAATCAAAAAAGCGATGGTAAGTTTTGGTTGGGTGGTTCAACCTCCCCCCAAATATCTCTTTCCCTGGGGACCAAGGACCTGCAGCTAACACTGCCTGTAGAACGATTTAAACAGGGTGCAAGTCATGCACGATTGTGACAGACGACAGGCGGAGTGACCACGCAGACGCTACCGAAAAATGGATAACTATAGGCATAGGCGAAATCGCTTGCTTTAAAGCGATTTCACCTGCAAATATCGCATACCGTTCTCTGCTCACACGCGCAAGCGTTTAGAAGTTCTATTTTTATGCGCCACTGGTTAGTGATTGTAAGCAGAGAAAGAAAAATTAGATCTCACTTGTGACCGTTGCCATCATAAGACCGTTTTCGGCTATTCAGTATCGAAACCACTCATATGGTTTCGGCGGAAACCAAAACTTACTACAGCGCATCCCACCTAAACCGAAACAACGCCGAAACTGCACACAGCGTCTGCAGATTCGGTGCACGCAGAAACCGAAACCGAAATTCGGCCGACCTCTAAGTTCCAGACAACAGCGGCGCGGCGGCCTATATAGCCACGTGCCGGGCGGCGATGTTTTATGAGTGGACCGGAGACGCCTTGCGTCAAGCACCCAGAACGGCACCGGGCACTTACTCGCTCACTGACTGCACGTCTAAACAGACACATGTCCCGAACGAACAGTGTCTTTCCGCTCCACACTTCCTGGCAAGCAGATATCCGACGTAGTCGACAATTGTTAGCCTACCAAAGTTCAGCGGTACTTTCCACCGCATCTCACGCATTATTCAACCTGTCGGAGTGACGCGTCAAAGTCGAATATACACAGTTTACGTGCAGATGGATTAACCGGACAGTTTTGCAAACGATTATCCTCGGTAGTTGCAGCGAAGGGGGATCACCTTTGAAACCTGGAACAGGTGGAATGCCAAGCCACTTCCGGTGACCATAAATTCGTCATGATTAACAGCAGAAGAGGGGGCCCGGTAGGTAGCGGCAACTGTAGCAGGAGGGCTCAAAAGCAACAGTTGGGACACTTCACGGAAAACCATCAATAATAACTGTCAAGAACAGTTTTGACAGCGACGACTGATCGGTGCCGACTAGTCATAATTATTTTCTAATCAATCTAATCTCGGTATATATATAATCAACCATCAAGGTTAACTCAGCCTTGCATCCCTCCAGCCCAGGGTTTACATGTAACTCAAAACACATCGGCCTGTCTGGGTGGACTTAACTTAAGACGGAGCACGTTCACGTGCGTTGCCATGTGGTAGGTATAGCTTTGTGATCGAACTGGCTATCATTAGGAGCGGTAGACAAGCTTTTAACCTATACGGTAAAAGTAAAGAGTGCCATACCCCACAAGGGGCGTCGACGGGGTGCTTATCTCTTTCTATGGCCGTAGAGACCTCGGGTGGATAGACCACTGAGTCTGTGATGCATGGCCAGTGCGACGCCAGACCTACGGTCACCTTCCCAGCCGCAGAGCGTCGCCACCCTTTGGCTTGGTGAACAGAGGCACGTGTGTGAACAACTTGCCAAAGGTTGCTACCAGCTTGCTGCATGGCAATGCACAGGGCGGGTGTCGATTCAAACCAGCAACCTCGGAGTTACCAGTTCGGCACGCTACCGTTACATCACCAATACCCCGTTTACACGATCAAGCTGATTCGACGAGCTGGCTCGACAAGCTGGCTATATGTTAGCTGGACGAGCCAGCTCGATGTTTGCTCAATCGTGTAAACGGAGCATAAGCCACGGTAAATACCTGTTTTTCCGGGCGGACACTCGCAGTAGTAAGATCCGACACGGTCGTGACACGTGCCGCCGTTGAAGCAGAGTCTCTCGGCGCAGTCATCGATGTTGATCTCACAGTTCTGTCCAGTCCAGCCGTTGACACAGACGCACAGATATCCTCCGCGCTGGTTGTGACACGTCGCACCGTTCATACACGGACTCAGCGTGGAACACTCGTCCACGTCCACCGTACAGTAACGGCCTACACCAAACCGGCGTAGTGGAAAATTTCGTCGCACCGGAAAATTATTCCCACACGCAGCAGTACGGGTTAGGGTTAAGATTAAGGACAGGGTTAAATTTAGGGCACAGATGTAAAAAAACGTTCCAGGAAAAATAAAAAAAAACGTTAAAAACAAAAAAAAACGTGGCAAGAATAAAAAATGTTTAAAAACGTTGAATAAAAAACGTTGGCCATAATGTGTTCAACTTTTTGCCTAATGCCTGGAATTATAGTTTAGATAGAGAAAGCTTCGTTTAATTTCAATTCAGCTGAGTGGTCATAAGGCATTAAACAAACTAAATATACTAGTTAAAAACATTTTATTTAGTGTATTTGGAGTAACTACATCACTATGACTTATTAATTCGTTTCTGTGGTCCCAAAAGTGCTTCACAAAGCTTTTGATGGGATTTTCAATGCACGTTTTTTAAATAAAAAACGTTGAGCAAAATAAAAAAAAACGTTAAAAACGTAAAAAACGTTTTTTACATCTATGATTTAGGGTTAGGGTTAACGTTAGTTACATTATGAGAATATGGAGGTGGGAAGAATTTTCCAGGCGCGACAAATTTCCCACGACATCGGTTCACTGTCAAAACCGGAAACGTCAAAACAGTACCCCACTACACGAACCAAATGAAATCAAATCAAATCGTTCATTTGCAGACACCAACAATCATCGTACAATAACATAGAATAGAACTTTCAACAAAATTCTGCTGGCTGTAAACAACGCTCTAATGATAAAAAGTTTGATGTTCAGGTGTGATATCATCATTATCATCACGTTCATGGGCTTCGAGCCTGGTATTGAAGACAAATAAATTATCATTGTATTCTGTGCCCTTATGGTTTTACAGAAACCTGCACCATAGTGCCAGGACAATTATTGTCTAGCATGTCAGTGTGTTTATCATCATCTATGATTAACCAGGGGATCGCAATTTCATTACGTTCAGCACTGTCACCAAATCGATTTCTATACCTGTAGCCCTGTAGTTTACTATCTTTAGGCCTACGAACACGTAGTTAATCTAGCGATAAAAAATTAATTGCAGAACAGCTGTTTTCGTGTACATAGAACTTTAAACTTACTGGTTGAAAATCGCCAATTTCCCCCTAGCTCTCCTTATTTAACGCCCTCGATCGGAGTGACCCATTTCGAATTTCCACAACAGCCTTAAGGATGCAGAAATTAGTGTCTTTCACTGAGCTGACGGTAAAGAATTCGTGATGCTAGCTTGTGTCGTTCTGAACTTCTGACACAACAGAGCAGCGTAACAGACAGACAGAGAGACAAACGAACACCTTTGCGATAGCTAGAACAGGGCATCTGCGTAGCAAGCAAGCTATACTGACGGCCTGTAAAAACAAAAATATCGGCGACAACTTCCGCAACGCGCAGTATAAGTAAGTATACCACAGCAAGTAAGGCGAACAAACAGGCTAGTGGCTGCAGCAATATATCATCATCCATTGGAAAGAAGAGGGCGGGAGGAAAAGTTAAGTAACACCTTGGCGAACAGAGCACGGTCCGTAAAACAAACTGCGTGCCGTAATGTCGGTTTCCTTTGACCCCTGTAGTCAAAGGCTTTCCCCCAAATCTAGAATTGAAATTGGGCTCAAGTCCCTCCCCCTTTACTTTCCACTCCTTCCCCGATTTTCCCGCCCCATTTTTTCTCCCCGTTCTATTTTTCTATCCTTTATCCCCCTTTTTCTTCACTATTTTTCCATTTCTCCCCTCTTCCTTTTCTCCCCCTTCAGGTTCCTTCCTCCCCTCCCTTCGCAGGGCCCACACGCTTAGTCTAGATAGGGAATCTGTGGAAGCGCTGTAAGCTCTCCCAGCGGGTGCCCGGCGGTCAAACGATTTGTGGTGCACATTTTGAGCTAAAAACAGCGCTTCTGGTGATTGCAATTTTGCATACACCCTTGATAAAACTTTCCCCTTTTCCCGGGGTGCAAAGTGCGCCTACGATGTATAAGGATAGAAGCCCCTGCCTGTAGTGTCACGGAATGCTGGTTATAGAAACCATGTCGGGGCTGCGTGGAGTGTGCCAGAAGGCGCGGCTATATTTTACAAAGACACAGGCGAGCGTCTCAACTGCGCTCAGCTGATATGTAAGACATGCTGCTTGGCCTATTTAAAACAAACTCAGCGTAATAAATTTTCCATTAAAGTCGACAAAACTATAACTGATGAGCAGCAGCGGTGACATGGAGGCCAAGAGGCCCAGACACCCAAGTCTGAATTTTTTTGCTAGAATGGATATTAGGAACTCGAGAAAATAATTAAAATTGTTGCCACCAAATCTCATATTTTAAGGCTTAATTGCACAAAATTCTATTTCGGATGGGGCTATGCCTCAGACCACGCTGGGAAGTTTACAGCGCTCCCCTAAACCCTCTAGCAGAGATTTAAAGGGTCGTACTTTTAAAGAAAAAGGGGGAAAGAAAAGTGGAAAGGGGGAAGAAGATGTAAAAAATAGAGAGAAAAGGGGGAGAGAAAGAAAGGAAGAGAAAAAGACAAAAAGGGAGAGAGAGAAGAAGGTTGGCGAGCTCCACATTTCCGGCTAGGCCACTGATGACAAGTTCAAATTCACGAAACATGCACTGCGAGACACTGCGGGGAGACGTGAAACCCACGTTACCGATCAGTGGGGCGAGGTAAAACACACACGTAGCCTACACACCTTGCCACTGCGGCGGGCAGTGGCAGACATAGCTGTGAACGGCGTCGACACACGTGGCGTGGTTGGCACAGCGGTTGTTACGGCAGTCGTCGATGTTCACCTGGCAGTGGTCGCCGTCATAACCTGTACGTACACCGGACACAAAATATACAGCATAGCTTAGTTGCTCAACCACCGCAATGAAGCCTAGTTTCCATCACAACGCAACGTCCAATTAGAACAGACGCCACCAGCTTCTATTGGCAGTTTGCGTCACTTGCGTCAGCTACGTCCGTCCGTTGCGTTTGTTGTGCAAATTTTTGTGCGTTGCCTGCGACGTCGAAAAAAGTACGCAATGGCGTTGCGTTGCGTGCATTAGATGGAAACTCGGCTTAACTTCACAACATTTCCTGGACTTGAATGTAATACACGTTATAGCCTGTACAAAACAGTTAATGTACGACGATTCGCAGTAGATCAACGCAAGCTGGATAGCAAGTTTACAGAAATATTGAAAGCCCTCAACATCCTGTGGTGACAAGATATGACGTAGCTAGGCTACCACTTGTTGTACGATTTCTTGTCTCACAACCAAACAGTGGAATGTGGGCATAACTTGTTCACGGTCTGCAAGCCCCACTCCGTTCGCCAGATGCAAACGCGTCTTTACGCCGTATTTCACTCGTCCCGACCACCGCTAGGTGGCACCAGCTTCCCAAACTGCGGCTCAACTTACAAAAGGTAAAAAGGCGTCACTGTCAAAAGGCCGAACATTTAAGCTGCCTTCAGACAAACCCTAACCGTACGCCTAGATCTTTATATATTGGGTTGCTATATCCAGCCCACTGTTACGTCTAGTTACGTCTCGAGTTATGTTTCTACGAAATATTCCGGGTTTCTTGTGAAAAAACCACGTGCGCAACGAAGGAAATTACTACAGAGAACGAAACTGGAAAATCTGCATACACAACACAGTGAACACAAAACGAAAACGACGGTTCATTACGTCACATCCTATACGTCTTCCCTCATCCAAACCAGCCAGCGCAGCAGTTCATGTATAGTGGATTTCATGGCAAAAGGCGGGAAACCAAGAAGAGCCAGGCCTGAGAAGACATGGCAGGACACGCTACGTGATGACCTACAAGTGATGGATGTCGGCTGGGAGGAGGCCAAATCTGTGGCTGGTGACCGCAAGGAAAGGAGACCACTCATTACCCAGTGTTCCAACGAGACCATTTCGGTATACAACCAACAGCAACTCAGCCCTGTATCCCTCCGGGGTAGGTAAATCGAGTACTGGTTGGGGTTATGGCGGGGCGCACTCACCTGCGTCGGGTGGCAGATAACACTGCGTGATCTTCTATGGCAGGTGACGCTCCGTAGCTCTGAGATGGGTTCTGCAACCACATCCCTTTAACCTTTTAGCGTTTATTTACAGGCCGGGGGTAGTCTACTAACCTGTAACGCACTGACATCGGTAGTCCAGCGGCCCAGTGACAACACAGGATCCTCCGTTGAGGCAGGGACTCGGAGAGCAGGGAATGTAGCGAGACTCACATCTCTGACCAGTGAACGACGGTAAACACACACACCTGCACAGCACAGCATTCACCAGTCATTCTAACATTACGGCCTGTACGAAGCAACAGAAAGAAGAAGCCCAGCTGTCGCTAGAGTAGGCCGACCGTATTTGCTTATTCAATATCGAGATAGTAACCTCAATTCATCATACCTTTACTACTTCCGCTTAGTAAATAAGTAACTGTGTTTGCAAACCGATAGCCTAATGCAGACGGCAACTTTCGTTCGAAACTGCAGCCAAAGCGCCCCACAATGACACATCGTTAAAATACCATGAAGTAGCGATCGGGCAACCATATTTGCTTTTCGGACAGTTTTTCGCTAAGATGTAACATTTAGCCACAATACATGCGTCACAGACAGCAGAAAACAGACAGACAAAACGTGTACCAAAGGCGCGACTGTTAGCATATATAGGCCAGCCAGAAAGACGAATCTAAACCGATTTTATTAGCGCAATCGCCACGATGATGTTAACATTTCGGAGCTCAGGAAGCGAGTGAGTCAATCAAAGCTGTCAAAAACGTTGTAGCCTAGGAGTGACGTCAAAAAGGCGTGGACTTGTCGGAGCCCATTTTGCTCAGTTCACAGGCGAATTCCTGGCTACGGGATGAGGCCCCAAAATGTAAACACGTCGTTAGACTCCACCTCGAACTCATATACACAGCAAGTCTCTGAAAAAGCCTTCTAGGGAGCGACGACGATACCGATCGTAGCCTTAGCCTAGTACTACTTAATATTCAATACCTCCCTCCTTAGGCTACTGCCCAGGAGCAAGATTTAGCTGTAGCCTTCACCTTAGCAAAGCCTAGACAGCTATGGAAAACCCAATGTTTACATTTTTTATATAAGTAGCTGGCGTCCTACTAGCCAGGACGCCACGCTACGCAGCACATCCAGTACTAATCGACCTCTGAGCCTACTTTTCTCAGATACTGACAATTCAATTAGCGGTGCTATACGTTAAATTAGCTTCCCTCTACATACGTCGGCCAATAAACTGAACTAAACTGGCTGAAATCTCGGTTCCGTTCAGTTGCGTTGCACGGTATACAAAGCGAATCAGTTCAGTTCAGTTTGTTCGCTTTGTACCCGCCTTTAGATTACACAATGTCATGACAACATGGCTGACACGCTTGCTAACTGCTAAGTAACGATCAAAATTTCCAGATCTAACTACAGTATAGTCAACGTTACAAGAATAACGATCAATTAATCGTTGACTATTCTCCTCCTCCCACTTTCTTTTCCTTGCCAATTCAATTCCTTGCAAATTGGAGCAGGCGCGTCGAGAGGCGAGGCTAAAGGGGGTAAGTTACTCCGGACTCCGTGACGTTTGGGGGCCCTGCTGTTGCTCAAAAATATAAAGTAACTGCACCATTTAAAAAAACTAATTTTTCCCCAGTGAAGGGGGGGGGGCGAGAATGTTTTCCCGGGCACTGCTGTGGCTCTCGATATTCCTGAATTGAGGTGACCCGTGCATGCGAAAAACGTCTTTACCGGAAGCTGCCGACGGTGTTGACGCAAGTGCCGTCGTTTTGACACGGATGATCGACGCACTCATCGACGTCATCAGCGCACGTCCTGCCGACGTATCCCGGCATGCAGCGGCACCGGAAGCCGTCCACAGTCGACGTACAGCGACCGCCGTTACCACACGGCTGTGACGCACAGTAGTCTACCAGCTGACAGGTCGCTCCTGTCCATGCACATCCCACATTTCATGCACTTAATATCATTCATTTCACGTTTTCACTTACAAACGTCATCAATTCATACCATGGGAGATTCGATGAGTTTGATCCCCCCACACCCTGTTAACCAGAGCCGGGAAACATTGCATACAAATAACCAAAAATGTCGCCACAAGATGCAATTTCGAGCTCGAAATGCTCAAAAATGCATCTGCGGTCAGGGCTTTGTCCAGGAACCCAGCGCTCCCTCAAACCCGCTGGCTGAATTAATAGGGTGAGGCCACTTCACTGCTCAAAAAGCAAAATAATTCTACAAATTACGAACGGTTTTTTTCTAACAATTCTACAGATTGTTAGAAAAAAGTTCTACAACGCAAATTAACGGAAATGCCCTTGATGTCGCCCTGCTAACAGCATCATAATGCAAAAGTGTCTAGAAAAAATCTTCTGCGGATACCTACGTATGGACGGACCACCCTTAGTCTTATACACTGTGCCTCAAAAAACGTCCCACTTTGTAATTGTCCATATCTTCGTCAAATATTGACCGATTTTCAAAATTTTTTCACTGGTACACTTTGTGGACAAGTAGCAGTAGTGCTATTATTAAACATACCATCACACATTTACTGCGTCTCTACACTACCATGTTAAACTTAAATTGTCAAAAATGTCGAGAATCCTAGTAATACATATGCAAAAATTATTTTCTAAAAACAATTTTTCAACAATTTTTATATTAATAGCTAATAATGTTTAGTTTTTGATACATTTCCTGTGTTTCTAAACAAAAGCAGATGATATTATTGTAAAAAAAATTTTTTTCATGCAGTGACACACAATACACCGGTAATGTAATGTGCATTTAGCAATGGGGACAAGGCTTTAACTAAGAACTTTTATGAGTTCAAAAAATACAGTTTGCAAAGAATAGGCCTACTGGCAAAATTTCTGAAAATAAACAGAAACAGAAAAGGACTGGGACACGTTGCTAAAAAGATTTGGAAAACAGAAAACGCTCAACAAAGCTTTTTAATACAAATAATATGAAAATCATAAAGGCTTGTCAAAGTCATTTTTCATTCAAATTACCTAGTGTTCTCATTCCGATACGAGTAAACAAATTCACAGCCAGAACTAACGTGATTTGAGATTTTTCAGGTTTTTCCCTGCTTGATATTGCTCTCTCTATAGCTGTTTGCTCAACATGACAATTTTGTGAGTCTAACTCTATATTGTTTTTTTTTGTTTTTTTTTGTTTAATTTTTGTCTGCCAATGTTTGATTGGTGAAATAAAGATTATCAAAGGTATGAAAGCGGCAGATTGAAGCATGCACGTACTGAAGAGAACGTGACCACTGTGGATGAACAGGTAGGCCTACTAAATCACGAAGGCCAGAAACAAACCCACCCTATAACACGCCAGATGTCAACAAAGACGGGTCTAATACAGCGTAGCATTGTACAGATCATTCGTCGCGATTTTGGTCTGAAGTGTCTTTTATCTTCCAACACGCTTGTTGCCTAGTATTGCTAGTTTTTCTTGCATTTATATTTCACAAGGTAGTGTAGCGACGCAGTTACGGTGTGGTGGGATATTCAATAACCGCTTTATTGCACACTGTCCAGGGAGTGTGCTGGTGAAAGAATTTCGAAAATCGGTTAATACTTGTCAAAGATATGGACAGTTACAAAGTGGGACGTTTTTTTGAGACTCAGTGTACAAGTGTATAACGTTGTGTCGAATCTTTACCTACCAAAGAGCACGTAGTCTACGAAGAACGTAATAGCAAGTTACTGAATACTGACCTCTGTATCCGGCGGCACAGATGCACGTGTAGTTATGAAGGCTTCCGACCAGCTGACATCTGCCCGAGTTGAGGCAAGGGTTAATGTAGCAGGCGCTTCGTTCATCTTCCAATTCGCACATTGTTCCATTGAACCCTACATCCAAGCACGCGCACGCATCGAACGCACTTCACAACCGTCCGGTTTAATTTCCGCAGACACATGACAATTGAATGATCGTAATAGGGTGTTTACACGATCGAGCAAACATCGAGCTAGCTCAAACAGGCCCACTGAAACTCCGCCCCCTGGCTCAAATGTAGGTCTAGGCTTAGGCTCTTAGCCCACAGCTGATCACGTGTTATATAGACCTTCCAATTCAACCCGCCCGCCCACCTAATTAACATGCTAATTACCATAGAACGTTGAGCTAGCTGCTTGATGTTTGCTCGACCGTGTAAACACCCTATAACCGTGCGGAGCCGTCGAAATTTAGAAAATTGGGAGGGAGAGCAGAAGTTGCAATTTTAGACAAACAGCTGCAAGTGTCCGACAGCGAACATTACGAGTGCTCGATATGTCAATTCTTTGCCTAAAATTCGTCAAAAATGAGAAATTTCCAGGCTCCAAATTTGTATTTTTTGGAAGAAGACTTTCTGACAAGAAGAAAACTTTCCGAGAAACTATAATTTGGATTGAACAGTTAACCCCTGCCCTCGTTGCCGTGCCCCCTTCCTTAAATTTTAAACACGCCACTGTCGGTAATTAGCCTACTCATAACGCACGTCTACAGCTATTAGCTGACCCAGTTTACCTTACCGCGCTCTTAGCCCAGGGAGAAAATTAAGTGTATACATAGAAAATAAGCACGCAAAGTAATAACACGATCACGCTTCAAACGGGTTGGCGCAATTGCTCGGAGGTTGCGGGGCCGCGGAGAGGTATTTATTTCAGTAGTAAATTAGCGAGTGTAAAGCGATCCGTGCATTACACCAAGGAAGTCAGTTACTGCCGGGAAGACAGGAAGCAAGATCGACGTCCGACTCAAAGTTACGGTAAACAGAAGAGCAACGTAACGGATCGTCGCAAACATGACATAACGTCAGCCGATATGATATATGCCACAGATGTAAAAAAAACATTTATATGTTTTTTACAAAAGTATAAAAACACGTCTTTAATGTTTATTTTACCTTTTACATGTTTTAAAAAAAATTTTGTTATGTTTTTAAAAATATTTTAAAAAATGTTTTGTGCTTTTTAATGTCATGTTTTATGTTCTTGTTAAATTGTTAGAATTAATTGCTACAGATGTGTTAAAAACTGTTAACACGACTAGTATACTTGGTATTTGTTCCAACATTTAATTGTTTAGTTCATAATTGAGTACGTACCAGAATCAAGGTTACATGAAATAAAAAATGCCCAAAGTAAAAAGTACCGATTGGAAACATATGCAGTTTAATGTTTTTTATAATGTTTTTTTTATAAAAGTATAAAACATGTTTTAAAATGTTTTTTAAATTTAGAAATAAATGTTTTTAACGTCTACGATATAGGCGAGTCCACAGGCTAGCCGTGCCTTCTGATTACCGCAGCTACCGAAGCAGTGGTGTGTTCAGATGTCAATGAAGATCGTCTGAGGACCCCAAAAGCTGAAACCTTTCTGCTGACCGACACACACATTTCGATGTTTCAGGAAACAAAATTGCGCCGATTTTCAGCGCCGGAACCAGCCATGGCATGTTGGTTGTTGTCCCCTTTTCCCATGACACTGCGAACCCGAATGTAAACGTCATCTACTGCTATCACGTTTGTTCCAATGCTGCAGGGACACTGTGCGGAGTTGGGGTTGGCGTCTGATCATCTCAACCGACCGAGTAGACTCCCACTGAAGCCAGCACTTCTCACACTCTTGCAGATTAAAGACGAAGGCCTGGCCGCCTGGTCGTCCCAGACAACCATGGCTTAGAACTGTGCATGGAGACCAACCCGAGCTCACTGAATCTTGGCTTGGCGACGGACGGCACAGCGACGCGCGCAGGACAAAGCAGCATCATGGCGGCGACTCCTGACAACGGCAACGACGACGACAAGCTCCTGGATAATGTAAAATGCTGGAATTGGAAACAGGCGCTGCGGTCTGGCGGCGACTGCTATACGATGAATGGCGAAGCAAAACAAGAAAAGCCCAGCGAACGCAATGGGGAACGCGCAACAGCAGTGAATGTTTGAAAGCCCAGTGAAACAAAATCTATGTTTCTATCACAGTCGCCAGAGAACGCCGGACGACCGGCGGATAATTATCTATATAGTGTTTTACCTGTCTCGCTCTGCCAACGCCGTATCGGCTGAAAATCGCAAATTTTCCCTATCCCCTCTCATTTAGCGCCCTCGCTAGAGGTGACACCCTTTCGAATTTACAGAAAAAATTTACGGATTCGGAAACTAGAGTCTTCCAGGCAGCCGACGGTGAAAATTTGGCAATCCTAGCTTGCACCGTTTTTAACTGATCCACCCGTGTGACGGACGGACAGACAGAACTGCGGTGGCTAAGACGCGCTACAGCAGTAGTTGCTGTTGCGCGTAAAAAACGTTAGTCCATGGGTGGCTTGCTTTGCCATGGTCCGCCAGCACTGAAAATTTGCACATTTTTGCTTCGTGAAACATCGTAACTTATGTGTATCACAGGCTGAACGGTAGTTCAAGCCCTGTGTTAACGGCGACTTCTCTTTCTTATGGGAAAGCCAAAAATTCGACCCCCCACAGAATCAAAACCCCTGACCCGATTGAGATA
>Ga0056128_1007924_pt1 | contig 13419 bp, 7 predicted proteins | sample WorMetLIZISLAND2_FD_71113 | JGI IMG/M metagenome (GOLD analysis project Ga0056128, IMG submission 71113) | Marine gutless worms symbiont microbial communities from Max Planck institute for Marine Microbiology, Germany - Olavius geniculatus... ... | reverse complement strand
GCACAATTATGTGTTGATTTATTTCAATGAAAGATATTGATTTTTTTCAGCAGGATAGCTGAATAGTACAAGTAATTTGAGCAAAGCTCATGAGTTGCGCAAGAACGCACGAGAGCCTTTGCAGTTCCTGTTCGCAGGTTGCCCTTGTCTGTCTCCAGCCATTTCCATGCAATACTTTTTGTGTGTGCCTCGCAGTCGAAAATTGCAAAAAAAATGCAAAAAACACTAAAACCCCCTATTTTGGGGGTTCAAGGTCATTCAAGGTTATTGACGTTGACATTATTAAAAGGCGTCTCACTAGTGCTCGTTATGATAAGCAGCATGTATGCATCTATCTTCAAGCGTTTTCACGCTTCACAAGCCAATAACGGTAAAGTAACCACTTTAGGGGGTACCCTTCTTTGACGCCCGCCCTCCTTGAACTTAGGGGGTCGGAACGTGCAGCAATAAAATCTACGCTTAATGCTGAAAATTTCATACGCAGATTTTTCTTGGTCTATCTCCAGCCATTTTGGCGCTATTCACTTTTAAAATGTGTGTCACAGCTTGAAATCCCGAAAAAAATCACTAAAACTGCTTATTTTGGGGGTTCAAGGTCATTCAAGGTCATCGATGTTGACATTCTTATGAAGCTCGTCACCAGTGCTTGTTATGATAAGCAACATGTCTGTACCTATCTGTAACCGTTTACACACTATATCAGCTAATAGCAGTAAAATAAGCAAATTTTAGGGGATACCCCTCTTTCACGCCGCAGTTCGAAGGAAACCCGTTCACCCAGGCGCACAAAATTTTGTCACGATAAACTAGAGTCCTTCTGGCAACCCACAGTGAAGATTTTTCATGATCCTAGCTTGCGTCTGTTTTATGCAATACCACAGTGTGACGGACGCCCAGACGATGGCTAAGAAGTGCAAAGCATTACATGCTCTCGCACGTAAAAATGAACCCATGTGGTTTAATTGGATAACACTGTTTTTGATTTTGTCAGTAATAAAATTTTGATCAGTGTTGTTATTAAAATATGACATATTGTGGTTTTGCATTTTGAACGTGTTGTGATTGTGGACCTCAGCTTTTAGCTGCAAACAATGCTTGCAACTGAATACGGACCTCATCAAGGCCTACGGATTGGTCATCATCATCATTATCATTATCATCGTCATCATATCAAACATCATGGGTACAGCAAGAAAGCCTAGCTAACGCAAAGGGGAACGCGCGAGAGCGGTGCATGTTTGAAGGCCCACTGCAAACAAAATCTAAGCTCACCGATCCCAGCAACTGACATTGGGTATGATGAATTCACATACGCCAGATGGCGCTACCGTCTGGCGTGGCTGCTGCCGTTTGACTGGCCGAATGCGAGTATTTTGAAGGAGTACCCAAGTTTGATGCCCCTGTACGGAGAATTTCTTGAACGCAGGGGGCGAAATTTAAACTAGTGAAAACTACGTTTAATGCTAAAAGTTTCATACGCAGGCTGTCCCGGTCTATCTCTAGTGATTTTGGCACAGTTCGCTCTTGAAGTGTGTGTCGCAGCCCAAAATCGCCAAAAAATCCTTTAAAACCCCATATTTTGATGTTCAAGGTCACCCAGGGTCATTGCTTTCTATCAAAAGCCAGTGTAGGACTTCCTATTAGTGATTAGTAGTAACCTAGGCCCTATCTCGCACCTTTTCTGAGATACAACGACTTACTGGCTAAAAATCACAAATTTTTCCCACCGTCTTCTCATTTAGCGGAATTTGGTGATCCTAGCTTGCACTGTTTTTGACTGATCCACCCGTATGACAGACAGAAGGACGGACGGACAGAATTCCGATGGTCAAGACGCACTACTACACCAGCAGCTGCTGTCGCGCGTAAAAATGTTGGCGTAATCACTGGTTTGGGCATGTTAAACACTGTAAAGTGATTAGCTGTTTTATGACTTTTTATGTAGTAGAATTGCAGATTAGTGGCAGCCAAGGGGGGCCCAGAGGGCCCAGCCTCTCCTCAATTCCCCACGCAAGAGATAAACACACTTTTAAAACTGGCCTAAATGTGCCAATTTGGTCAGTTGATTTTCAGGAAAATAATTAAAATTGTCGCAACCAGATCTCATATTTTAAAGCTATCAAAATCTATTTCCGCGTTGAGGCTCTGCTCCAGACCCATCTGGAGGAGCTCACAGCACTTCCCAGATGCCTAGCTGTATTTTAAGGGGTCGTACGGTACTTCTAGGAGAAGAAGAGGCCTCTACCAGTTCTGTGAAAAAAGTCGGTACCATAATATACAGAGCATTGTGTTGTTACATTTATTAGTGAGGCTCAGGAGATCTCCATGTCCAAACTGCTGCGCGCTGCTGCTAAACTGCGTAATAGTACACGAGACGGATTGTACGAATAGGTTATGGTGCGGAAAGTTCATGAATCGTTCAGTCGACGTGTGTGGGCGCTGATAATGCGGGTGGTCCTGCGCCGACGTCGTTGAACGGCGTGATGCGGAACGTATATCTGCCAGGTTCTAGTTCGTCGAGTTCGTAGTGACAGACGCGCTGGGACGTCGGTCTGACGGTGTCAACATACTGCCAGTGCTGGCTGCCGTCCATCTGCATCTCCACCGAGTAGGTGCTCACAGGCACGTGCATGCTCCAGATGGGACCGTCCCATTCCACGCGCACTGCATGCTGGGACGACTGAGGACACAGCCGGACGTTGGACGGTCGAGCCGGAGGCCCTGCGATATGACATCGTCAAGCATCACTAATCAATAAACGCTTATTAGAACTCGTCTAGTCAACGACTTCAGGGAATAAGAACAAGAAGCCCAGCTGTCGCTAGGATAGCCGACCTCACTGGTTGTCTGTGACCTTCAAGGTCATCCAAGGTCAATAATTTTCATGTAATCTGAAAGGGCGTACAGTGCATGCCACTTCTTATTAGTGGTTAACAGTAACCTTGGCTCTATCTCACCGTTTCCGATATACGGCCACTTATAGCTTGAAACTTTCCATTGAAAATTGCGGCCAAACCGCTGCATATGGAGACATGGTTACTATTGACAACCTATAGGAAGTTGCCAGTGCCCTATCTGATGGTACCAACGCCGACCCCCTGTGACTTATCGTTTAGCCACAATACCGCACAATCGGATTGCCATAGTGCGTTACGACTTTTCAAGGTCATCCAGGGTCATCGATTTCATGTCATTTGAAAGCCAATATGCGACTTTCTATTAGTGATGAATAGCAACTTAGGCCCTATCTTGCACCGTTTAGCCACCAGACATCCGTGACAGACGGACAGACGACGACAACCATTCCAATAGTTCGGCCGTTACTTAGCCTAAGTACGGTCGGCTAAGAAAACTGCTGTCGATAGGCCTACATGTATAGGCCTACTGGTACAAAGTCGCCTACAAGTCAATTCCATATTGCGCTTGGCGGTAAAAAAAAGTTCCAGCTCGGCTTGAGAAAGTTCGGACAACTGTTTCATCAGACAGTAGGGAGTGACTGTTTCTACAAGGTGCGGCAAAAAGCCCCTAAAGTTTTCGCTGATTTCTCAGCAACCGTTCGGCATTTTATTCTGAAATTTTACACAGTTATTTCCTGAAATGTTTTATGGCTAACTGCCAAGTAAAATGTAATTCGCTTGGCAGTTACATGTAGAACGTTTCAGTAAATATATTTCCAATATTTCAAATTAGAATTCTAAACGGACGGCTGCTGAAAAAACAGCGAAAAAACTTTAGGGGGCTACTTTTTTGCCGCACCATGTAGTTTGGCCAACCGTCGGATCGAGGCATTTGGAAAGAAAGAAAGAAAAAAAAGTAAGAAAGAAAGAAAGGAAGATGTGTTAGTGTGTTTAGTTCGACTGTGGTCATACAACTCTTCTTACCGTTCTTTATTTCATTCACTACTCGTTCGACGACCACTTTCTCTTTTTTCAACTCCTTCAACAGCGATTTTCTACAACAGACGCGACGAAGATGTCTGCTCACTGCCGTCATGATATGCCCATGCGGCCATCCGTTCGCTTAGCAATGCACTGCACTGCGCAATTCTAGCCCTAACCTTTGACCTTTTGAATCGAAAACTGGCCCACCGCTTATTATTCCTGCCCTGTTAAACATTTACACCAATTTTAGTTTTTCTTGCTCTATGTTTTCGAATTTGGTCGACGGACGGAGAACGTAATGCGGCTTTATAGAAGGCTTCACAATAATGTAAAATATCGTTACATAGAAATACTAGCACAAGAAATATTATTAGATTGTGACCAATTTAATTTACTCCTCGCGCGCATCATTTTCTTTTATAGTCTTTTGAGAGCTTTTTCGTTCCTTTCGGCTTGTGTTAGAGACCCGGCGTCTACAGGGTGGGACAAAAAAATGGCACCATTTATTGTACGCCTGATAACTTCACCAAATATTAACCGATTTTTAAAATTCTTTCACTGTGAGAATCAGGAGACAATTTGTAATGAAACTGTCACTACAGATCCCACCACACCTCAAGTATGTCGCTACACTACCTCGTGAGATGTCGGATGACGCACTCAAGCCGGCGACGCCACTGACCAGTTGCGTGATCAACCATCTACGGTTACCCAAATGATTTTTGCTGTTTTAGAGGACTGATATCATCACATCGTCCTTACACACATTTACTAGTAAGTTTTTTTTACATATATGTGAGTAAACGTAAGCCGCCGTAAGTTGTCGTTAACCGACGAGCCAGCAATAATGAACACTAACGTATAAAAGTTTTAAGTCACGGCCTCTGGATTTAGTCGACGTGCAGTTAACACTGAAACATGCAGTAACAGAAAAAGTTAGTCACATCTTTTTGTAAATCTAATGTCGGCTTACCCATCTTTGTCAATGTCTGACTCTGACATGTTTTGCTCTGAAAGACGTTTCTTTTCTAAATACATAAATTTACATAACACTGCATAACATTCCTGAAGTGTTAAATAACTGTAACATAATTACGTCAAATAACACGAACATTTCGCATTTACTCTTTTGCGACAATTATCTGATTAATGATCTGCAAAATTTATGTAAACTCAGTTAGGCCTAATAATTGTATTAAAACTTTTTAGCTGTTGTAAGAGCAAAACAATTGCGCACAGCTAGCTAGCGTATGATGCTCGTATATTATAATGCCAGCAGTTCTGCTTTAACGCAGTGGGTTTAACGCGCCTTTTAATTAAAACTTAAAACCTTCGAGAACTTCTCAGGTGGCGTAAACAGCAAGCCATCGACTTGGCCACCTGCCTGAAACATCTGCGTTGAGAGTTAAAACTTCCATGTGAAGTCGAGTTTCACAAAATAATATTGTTTTTTAGTAACTTTTATTGCACTTGTCATCAACGACGTCGTGGTTGGTGGCAAAGTTGCAATTTCCCGACATTAGCTGCAAATTTCAAACAAAGAAGATATGACATTTGTGTTCAAAAGTTTTATCTTTGTCCTTAAATTTTCCTAAAATGGGAGACTTAGCACCAAAGTTTTGCCTTTTTGAAAGTAAAACTTTTCAACAAGAACTTTTTTCGACAAACTAAAATTTGGGGAGGGCAGTTAATAATAGCCCAACAGGAGGAGCATAAAACCTTTCATGAGAGCGTGCCATCGCGTATATTCTGTCTCGAAGCCGTCCACGGTATCAGTTGAGACGGAATTAAACCTGCGTCAGCAACATCACACGTTGCCGACATTTTTAACACATTTAAATTTCGACCTCTTAAATTCAAGGAGTCTTCCTCACGAAGGCCTCGAATTTGGGTATTTCTTCAAAACGTATTATTATTTTGTTGCATGTTGTACGCGATTTGTTCAGGTGGCAGGACCGCTGCTATCGTGCGTCACGTGAGTTTTGCTCAAATTACTTGTCGTATTTAGTAAACAGATTTCGAATGAAGCTGTAAGTCCAAGTGCCGTTTTTGACTTTAAAAGCGATGGTTTGCAAGCCACACGACACTAAGTGCTCAGTTTAAATAACGGCCTAACTGTGAACTAATGCTATATGTAATTCACAAATGTGTCCTCAAAAATAACAAATATAAAACCTCGCGGTCCAAAGTCCATCTGTTTATTTGTCATCATAGGCCCCCTAAGATTAAATAAAACAGACATTTCTCGGACCCGGTGCCAAGCTGCTGTCGGCAACGCCATTTCGACGAAACGATCGAGATAAAAATCGCATTAGACTATTTTTACTCGCGACAGCATGTAATGCTTCGCACGTCTTAGCCATCGTGTAGGCATCCGACCGCCTGTCCGTCTGTCCATCCGTCACAATGCGGTATTGTGTCAAAGCGACGCAAGCTAGGATCACGAAATCTTTACTATGGCTGACCCAATGACTCTAGTTTATCGTGACAAAATTTCATGCCCGTAAGTAAAAGAGTTCCCTTCGAACGAGGGCGTCAAAGAGGGGTACCCCCTTTAAAAAGACGTTATTTTGCCGCTATTAGCTTTTATAGTGTGAAAACGGTTGCAGATAGGTACAAACTTGCTGCGCATCACAACAAGCACTGGTGACGGGCTTTTTAGATTTGTCAACATCGATGACCTTGAATGACCCTTAACCTCCAAAAGTAGAGTTTGGGTGAATTTTTTTCGCAATTTTTCGGCTGCAGTGCACATTTCAACGGTGAATTGCGACGAAATGGCTGGAGATGGACCAAGACAACCTGCGGATAAAATTTTCAGCATTAAACGTGGATTTTAGCAGTTCAAGTCCCGACCCTCTAGGTTCAAGGAGGCCTGCGCAGGCGGGCGTCAAATACTGCTATCCCCTAAAAAGTAATTATTTTACCGCTATTGGCTCGTGTAGCGTGAAAACGGTTGCAGATAGGCACAGACTTGCTGCTTATAATAACAAGCAATAGCGACAAGCTTTTTGGTGCTGTCAACATCGATTACCTAGAATGACCTTGAATCCCCAAAATGGAGGGTTTTAGTGTTTTTTTGCAATTTGTCGTTGCGGCACAGATTTCTAGAGTGTATTGCGACGAAATGGATTGAGATAGACCAAGACAACCTGCGAACAGTAACTGCTAGGCTGTCGCGCGTCTCATGAGCTTTGCTCAAATTACTTGTCCATTACACCAGTGACTGTGACACGTAGTATATACGTTCGATTAACAGATCCACAGGAAAGCAATATAATACTGACCACTCTAAGCCTGACCAGACGCTTTTAACGCAGGAAGCAGTGGAACTGATGTCGCCCGACGGAACGGCTAAGGGCCTACTGTTGTGTTTAGCGACAACTCCAGCGAACGAAGCGGCTGAAGGCACTAACAGCTCGAACAGTTTGCGACTGGACGTCTCTGATGTTACAATATCGTCTCCTCCGCTGAGACTGCTGGACATTGTTAGCCGATCATTGCTTGTTGATGCAGCGTCGTCTAACTGTATGGCAGATGCGTCTTGTCTGTCGGAAGCTGCTGTAGCATCTTCATTCGTCTGATGAGACTCCGACTTACTGACGTCCGCTGTTGCCTCCTTCGCAATGTCCGCCATCTTTCGTGTCGCTGTATCGCATGCAATCATCATTCACATTTTCACACCAACGTATAAGGTAGATCTAGAGGCCTGCTCTCTGTCTCTTCGTTTACACGAGGAAGCATACATGAAGCACACGTAGAGATGGTTTCGTGAATGCTTGCAATATACACCATTAAGCCAGCTCTAAGACTTAGCGTGCTTCATGTGTGCTTTATGTATGCTTTCTCGTGTAAACGGGCTATTAGTTTACACTGCTGCACATTACAGTGTATATACAGCCCCTGTAGCATTGTCTTATTTCTAACAGTTCATTAAGGCGGTGTTACGCAGTCGCAGCACAGGATATCTGCATATTCTTTGTAGACGTAAATGTCTGGTCGGTCGTCAATGAAATTCTGACTTGAAAGCCATCTCTCACCTATATCTGTCGACTTGGATGCCATATCTTTCTTACTCGACTCTTTTAACAGAAAATGACGTCATAAATGCAACTAATCACGTGAATATAGCGCATAATGACGTCATGTTACTCGAAGGATCTTTTTGTATCTCTGAACTGCCTCTCGAAATAAAGAAGCCCATTCTGATTTTGCCTTACAGTAGGACAAACTGTAATAAATTTCCGGTATATTTTGGCCTGTACAGCACGAATAAATTTTTCGATACTAGCTACTTGTATATTTTTTAATTAATTTGTTTTTTCATGTTTTTGTATAAAAATCACGTTTTCTTCTAAAAGACAGCATCAATGATCAATTATCGTAGGTTTATGTTAAACAGTTGCACGTCAAAACAAATAATTTGAGATGATTAGCAACAGCAGTGTGGGCAGAATTTTGCACCGGAAAGTCAAACTTCTACGTCACTCGTTTTCCCTTCATTTTTGACTTTTCTTTTTTCCCATTTAATTTTTGCGGGCGCATTTTTCTTATTTTTCCTTTAGTGCTGCTCAGGTTTGGCATTTTCTTGCATCATTTAGCAGTCTCAGGCGATTTAAAGGGAGATAATATTTTTTATATTTCGAGCAGAGTCGCACATTTGCATGTCATCGTGTCAGTAATTGGAGCAGTACAGTTCGTTGCTGTATAGGCTGAAGTGTATATAGGCTGCTGTACACGTACGGGGTCTGCGATTCGCTTTTCGGTGACGCACTGAAGCGAGACAGAGTGTGACAGACACAGCCTGAACTACCTGCCAGACTGACAGACAGACAGGCGAGCATGCAGCGATATTTGCTGTACAATAATGGTAAGTGAGTGAGTGACGGCTCTATGATAGACAACCGCAGGGCGTCTCTGCATCGTGTTTTCGTCACGAACACGACCACAACATACAAACAGTCACAATTCGACGACGACAGTTTGTACGATCTCTCATGCCTACCTGCTGTACACGTTCGTACGTGACTCTGCCGACGGCTACAGCTGCGGTAGCACATCCGCGTTGTTGAGCAGAGAACGGTCCTTCGTGTCGTCAACGCCTCGGTCCGTGCCGTCAACAGGTGTGACAACAGGTCCTATGTCAGCTGCTGTTGATTGACATCACCAGCTACAGGTGATGAACTGATGATAACAATTAATTACGACTTACGTAACTATGATAGACGTAAATTACTTGTCCATTGTGTGTGCTTGAATATTTCTTCTCGTATAGAACTTTGTGCCGTTAACGTGCAAAGTAACATTTGTGTCCCATTGTTGAGATAGATGACTCAAGTTGAAGTTTTCATAGAAATGCCATTAAAGAATAAATAAGTTAGATTATTAGCAGCGATGACTGTACATACCGCACACGGCGATACGGAGTACTTGCCACTTGCCAGCCGACAACCCCCGGCCTCGCCTTAATCTCAGCCAGGCGGACCGGCATTTAATTTGCCTATACGGAGGGATGGAAGGCTGAGTTGACCTGGGTAGGTCGTTATATACTGTGGTTTGTTTGTTCAGAGACAGGCAATAGAGATACTAACCGGGCTCGTCTATCGGACATAACGTGTTGACCACTATACCACAGTGACACCACCACCCACCATCTGTGTGGTTATTAAACAGCTGACAGTGACTTCAGTGCAGTCAACCGTGTAGGTTTACTTGCATAGTTCTATCGTGCTCCAGCCGATTACATTGTAGTAGCAATGTAGCTTAAATAGTCACATTTTGCGTCTTCATTGGCTGTAGCAAAAACTCCTCAAAATCAGTACAAACAAGTCTGACTTGTTCCACTGCAAAATGTTTCTTTGACGCAAGGCTGCACTTAATTGGCGAAAGGAAATGATTTTAAATAAATTGCAAATATAATTTTGTGTTAAATACGTTGTAGAATCTGGGACTGCGGTAACGCGTGCGTAAAGTCAGTGTCTTGTAGTGGAGGGAATAAACACGCCAATGGAAACGATTCGGACGTCTCTTGTCTGTAAGTAACGAAACGTTGTCGTTGTCTGCGATTAAGCTTAAGACTGTTGGTTTGTATACCGGGTAGTTTATTAGTCATGTTCACGATCAAAACGTCTAATAAACGAAATTGTTTTTGTCCTAAGATTATCCTAAGTTGTAAGATGCTGCAAAACTATTTTTAATTAACTTCATTGTTTTCAGCTCACACGACTCACGTAATCCTCAAAATAATGTTTATAATTAAAGTCACGTCAAACCCATCTGTGAGGTGATGCTGCTGCTGCTGCTGCTGATGATGATGATGATGACGTTAATGCAGGTATCAGACTTCTGCTCGTGGTTTTCTCCAGTTTGCGCAGCGCGTCCGCCAGCAGTCACGATGTCTGTTCACGCGCGTATGGTCTCGGCTCGGACTATCTCGGTCTCAGCTACGAGGTGCTGCTGTGGCCACCGGACGGCCACGGTGAGTCCGAGGCCTCGTTCAGCGTCGTGGCGGCCTCGGCGTCGACCGATGTCCGTGTCCAGTTCCCATCATCATCGTCGCAGGACGACTGTATGATCATGTTCTCGGGGGTTCGACTGGACTGTGGGCAGACGATTGATTTTACTCTGCTCGAGGCGGAGACCGCTACCTTCGCGTCCAAGACGACCGACCTGTCTGGAACGCTCGTCGACGCGTCCATGCCGGTAGCCGTCTTCGTCAACAACTCGCGCGTCACCATCGGTCCGGGCAACGTGATCGACGACATCGGCGAGCAGCTGTTCCCGGTGTCGGCCTGGGACAGACAGTTCATTGTGGCGCCCATTCCAGACAACAATCAGTCGGGGTACTCGTTGCGGCTGACGAGTGGCGGCGCAGGCAACGTGTCCGTTGACATCGCTGGCACAGTACATCACCTGGAGCCACGCCAGCCTCTCACCGTCGACTTTCTCGACAACCGTCCTACGTACGTAAACGTCACTGACATCGAGGACGCCGCAGCTGGAGTGCAACTGATACAGTTCGTCCGTGGTGCGACTGTCCCAGCAGACAGCGGGGCCCCGGCGGCGCTAGTGGTGCCCTCTGTGGACAGGTTTAGCGCCGAGTACAGACTGAACAGGGACGACGAATGGTTCGATAGTCAGTACACGGAGTACGTGTCCGTAGTCACTCGACGCTCTGACGTCAGCGGACTGCGCCTCAACGCCGCCGATTTGTACGTCAGTTGGCTCGACGTCGGTACCGAGGACTGGGTCACTGCCGCTGTGCGATTGCAAGGGTCGAAACACTTCACCCTACAGCACGCTGGAGGACAGCCGTTCGGTGCCTACAGCTACGGCTACCAGCGCGCCCACTGTGCCTACGCCCATCCCGCCGGAGCTTCGCTTCCTATTCAAGTAATTAACTCACTCATCATCTATGCGCTATTCTACTTGTAGTTTGAAATTTTAATTTTAGTGTTTTGCGTCGATATTACACGGAGGACGTACAATGAAATTGAATGTTAACGTCAACAAAGAAATAATACAACAGAAACGAACCACATGACGCAAAATATGCGTGCTTAATGTTGAATGTGTAGCGCTAAGAAGTTTAATATTTTGTTAGATAGCATTAGACAACATTATTTAGCAAAGATTGGCGTGGCGCATAGTACAGTACGTTAAGCTGATAACTTCAGCTCCTGCAAATTGGTGGATAGGCGGCTTACTGGATAGAAATAACATGCCCACGAAACTCGTGGTCGGATTTTCGTAAAATGCTGGAAATCTTATTTATTAGCCACGCTGTTTTCTTTTTGGCTTTGGTAGTCTGGTGTGGCTCGGTAATTTAACGGTAACGTGTCGGACTTGTATTCCGAGGTAACTCAGAGGCGCAGGTTCGACTCCGCACCAGGACACTGCCGTGTAACGACCTTAGGCAAGTTGTTCACACGCATGTGCCTCTGTCACCAAGCAGTAATTTGGTACCGGCTTCACCGCTGGGACGTAAACAGGCACACCACGTGATACACTTGCCCCGTATCCGTGGTCTCGCAGTGTAAAAACTGGTGTCTGGCTAGGAAACGGAGATCAGCGCCGCCCTTTGGGCCGTAAGGCTCGGGAAGGACTTTACGTTTTTACGCGCGAAAGCAGCTATTGCTTTCAGCGCGTCTTAGCCATCGCAATTCTGTTTGTCTGTCCGTCACACGGGTCGGCTGCCTGGAAGACTCTAGTTTCAGAAACCGTAAAGCTTTTCCATAAACTCGAAAAGGAGCACCGCGAACGAGGGCGCTAAATGAGAGGGGGTGGGCAAAATTTGCGATTTTTGGCCAATAGGTCGCTGTATCTCAGTAACGGTATGATATACGGCCTAGGTTACTATTTTTACTAATAGGAAGTCATACACTGGCTCTCGATTTCTCGCCGAATTCAATGACCTTGAATGATCTTGAACGCCAAAATAGGAGGTTTTGTGGATTTTTTGGCGATTTCGGGCTGCGACACAAGCCTATATCATTTACAAAATGGCGCCACGCTACTTTGTTATGCGATCTAGATAATTTGGTATTTGTATATTAACTTAGCGTGAACATCTTAATTTTTAGCTAAACTACTGAACCGGAACTACTATTGGCTTTCGCGCGTCTCGTGAGCATTAGCTCAAATTTTTTGTACGTTTTTATGTTTTTATTTCACACAACTTAAAGTGTATTTTAAACTTATTACGTCTTTAAATTACTTGTAATCAGTTTATCTTGGTAAGCCCCAAGTGATCTTAATTCGGCACATCATGGGGTGTTATTGCTATTGTTATCGAGTGGTCTTAAATGCTACAATAACTAAGAGGCAACTGTAGGCTTAACCCATTGTTTAAACCCACAAAAGGAAAATAAAACGAAACAATAAGTACACCACTTTGACAAATTTGTTTTGGCGGTTTTCAGTAATTTATCAACGGTTTGCATGCAAACATTATGCTGAGCTCTCGTGTATGATCTCCAGACCTCTAAGCAATGAACTAATTAAAATTGTCATACTTTGCGCATATTTATACTTTGAGACTTTGTTGTTTTTCTCTTGTGAGTGAATGTAGTAATTATTGTGAGTATTGTGTTTAACTGTTGTAGCCGACAGTATATCCGACGACGACGACAATGTCAATGATGCCACGACCCACTCAACCGTCACAAGGTAGGGCTACTCATATCTCATGTCACTGTGTTCGCAGATAAAAAACGCACCACCGCAACATTTTGCTAAGTATACGCCGTGTCTGGGAAAATGTCTGCAGTTGTAGCTACATAACTCAAACACGATTAAACGCAGTAATGCCAAAGCTATAATTAGACGCTTAGGCACGTTTTCATCAGTAGAATTACACCACATTTACATTTAACATAGAAATTAGAATAAATTCATCCAAAACTTGTTTTCAGTATGTCGCCTTCGACTACAATAATTACTACTACTACTACTACTACTACTACTACTACTACTACTACTACTACTACTACTACTACTACTACTACTACTACTACTACTACTACTACTACTACTACTA
>Ga0056128_1007923_pt1 | contig 13420 bp, 8 predicted proteins | sample WorMetLIZISLAND2_FD_71113 | JGI IMG/M metagenome (GOLD analysis project Ga0056128, IMG submission 71113) | Marine gutless worms symbiont microbial communities from Max Planck institute for Marine Microbiology, Germany - Olavius geniculatus... ... | reverse complement strand
AGGTAAAAACTAAAACACTTATTTCATAGCCAGTTGTGTCATAAATATTTCTGCCAATTATTATTAAAATCTGCTAATCTTTATTCAAGGTACGATCGATAATGTTGGGGATGTTTTTTTCAGGTTTTCTGTTTATTTTAATGCATATTTCGCTTGATTTGCTTTTCCTAGGTAGTGCAGAAGCATACATTGAGTAAGGTGGGAAACTGAACGGTCATTTGATGGCAAGTTGTGTCAGGAATATTTGTGCCAAAAATTATTAAAATTTGGTAATTGGTTTTCAAGATACAGTTGAAAATATCGGGGATGTTTATTTTGGGACACAGTGTATTTTGCTTGTGCAATAGTACTATGATGTTGTGTCATATATCATGTGAAATGTTTTTGTTGTCTTTTATAGGTTTTCAGATATATGGTATAAATATTTCAACTCTTGTCATCAATGCTTATTAGAAGACTATTGATTGGTCTTGAGATTTTGCTACATTTGTCATTTTACACAAACACCGATTGCAATTAGCATTTCCAGTCATTAGTGTGAGCCAGAAATGTCAACATATGGCGTTGACAATCTAGCTGCTCTGCCAGAGCTGACTGAGAATGTTCTTATTGATGAGCTGAAAGTTAGATATCAACAGAATGTCATTTATGTAAGTTACTTCTTTGAACAGTGGTCATCAGTTGGTAATAAGAGGCATTTTGTGTTTGCCCTGAGTTAGTAAATACAAATATCACTTTAATGTGTTTGCACTTTTTCAGTTGTTGTATCGCAAAAAAGCAAAAGCATTGGAGGTGTGAATCATTAGAGCAAAAAAACTTTCACAGTTTACACGGCTGTGTATGTAAGCTTTGTAAACTGTGACAGTTTTTTGCTCTAATTTTTGCTGCTTTTTAGTTGATTTTTTTAAATTGGTATTTGATTTTATGACATTAAATTTATTCATTGTTTTTAGAATATCTCCGGATGGGTAATGGAAGTTGGTGCAAGGGAAAATGTGTACATGTGTGATGTTACAATGTCTGAGACATTTTAATACATGCTGTGCTGCAGTTAATTTTGTTTTTGAATAATAATGGTTGGTTGCCATGGCAACAGGGGTTGCTAGGGGAGAAATTTGAATGACATTATTGGATAGGGGGTAGATGAAAACAGCATGCAATTATCTTTCACGGGGGCCGAGTTATAGTCATTTTTGTTCCGTAATTCCATGGCAACGGGTCATCAGCGGAGGAATTTAAATGACACCATTGGATAGCCTGGGTCCGAAAATAGGGGGGTAGGTGAAAACAGTGCACAGTTATGTTTTCCAGGAATCGAGTTATACCACTTTGAAATTTCCATTTCCTGTAATGCAAAATTTTCAACTTTTGCATGGTTGCTATGGCAACAGGGATCGTTTGAGGGTAAATTAAAATGACACCATTATATTGCCTGACCCCAAAAATACGGGGTAGGTGAAAACAGCGCACAATTATCTGTTACGGGGACTGAGTTATACTGCTTTGAAGTCCCCATAGGCTGTAATGCAAATTTTTAAAAATTGGGGCGTAAACAGGTGGAAATTTTAAAATTTTTAATTGAAAACATATAAGGAATGTGTCCGGCGTCAGGACGCTTCGTTTGAGCTATTTTTAGCGGCATTGGTCAGTCCAACCGGCTGGCCTGTATCCTTGCGCAAGGAAAAAAATAGACGCCTAATGGCAAATTTATGCACAGCCATGCCCCCTTTGAAGTGATTGTAACCAAATTTTGCTTGTTGTGTCACGTGATGCCAAGTTTTTTTCAAAATCAGTTCAGGGGTTTCGGAGTTACAGGCTCCCCAAACACCATTTTCTATACTTAACGTTCATCGCCCTTACATCAGTGTCAGCACTACCATGCTGCACCATAAGTTTTGATCTTAGATTTTATACCACTTAATATTGAACGTTGTTTTTAAAAGAGCTGCATTGGCTTCCTGTATATCACACTTTGTGTAATATTAAACATAAATACAAGTGTGTAATATTTAATGACAACTGTAAAATGAAGTTAATCGTGTCATTTAATTTGATACTTTGTATATGTTCATGTGTTGCAATTGCAGACTTACATTGGAGATATTCTGTTGGCTGTCAATCCTTATAAGACTTTAAATATATATGATGAGGAGGTAAGACTCAATATCTGACAATAGCATGTATATTTTGACAACTGATAATCTTGGTTGACTTTTCATAGTTTATTATTTTAAATTTTTTTTAATGTTATTGAATTATTATATTTGTTTTATTTCAGGAATTTGGTTTGAATTGCATCATACCTGATATTTTAAGTACAGTAAAGAAACAGATTAGCCTTGATGATCTGCCATTGATACAATATTTATGATACAGAGATTTGTACATGTTAAACTTTTGGCAATTAATTGTGTTATTGTTTGTGTGAAAAATTTAGTTTACACATGTGCATACAAGCTTGCAAATCTTTAATAATAAGTCAGCACTTTGACTTTTTTGTAGCTGCATAAGTGCATATGTTAATGTTGTCAATGAATATATGCCATGAAATATATATATTTTTACTTCAGACGATGCGTCAGTACACAAATGTGATTAGTCGGAGTACGGTGTCGCCTCATATTTTTGCCATCGCGGATGCTGCATTTTCCAGTCTTTGTCTTGATAACTACAATCAGTGTTGTATTGTGTCTGGAGAATCTGGCGCTGGTGAGATATGCATCAGTACTGGTCAAATTATTGAGCTTGTTTAAATTTAAGTATGTGATTTTTAAGCAGGCTTTAATGCATCAAAATTTAAAATATGGTCATTATAGGTTAATTTTTGTGTTTTTTTTGTTTGATGATAATATTAGTGTGATTTTTAAGTTGGTTCTGATTTAGCCAAATTGATGTAGTGCTGGATTTTGTTTAACAGAAAGTTATTTTTAGAGTTTTCTCAAGGTTTAACCTATTCTTTGTTGGTGGATTTTTGATAAGTATTTAAGCAATAATTTTACCTCTAATTTTTTTTATTTTACTGTCAGCCAACAGCAGCAGAACACAGAATGTTATTTGGGTAATAGCTGATGATGTTTTCAGTTAAACTGAATTTAGTTTGTTTTATCTGTTTATTAACAGGAAAGACAGAAACTACGAAACTGCTGGTGCAGCATGTAGTACATCTCTGTAGCCAACAGACGACCAACATTCATCAGCGAATTATTGAGGTAACTCATCAACGAAAATAATTTATTACTGACAAGCAATTTTTTTGTCATTGGGATCTTTTGTTAGTTATCACTCTGCTAAGGAATGTTGTTCAGTAACTAGCTTGTGTTACTTTTTATGTCTCTGCTTTTTTGTGTTCATATTAAAATTTGTTTTATTGTCTTACATTTTTGGTGTTTTTTTTGCTGTTTTAATAATGTGTTTTATTGCAAGAATGCGTATGTTCATCATGTTTTATAAACTGCCTCTTTATTTGTTTATTTAGTTAGTCAGATGTTTTAACAGTCTCCCTATTGCTAGTTCAGTTTGCTCTTTAATGCAGAACCTTTTAACATTGCTGTGGCAGATTATTTTGTAGTTTGTTGTGGAAGGATTATTAATGGTAATTGGTGTTTTGATATCATTTCAGCAGTAGTTACAAACAGTTTTCATCAGAGAGTTGTCTTGGTGAAAGTTTTAGTTTCTAAGCTTCCAAAACTGCGAAACAAATTTTGTGGTAGTAGTTTTGAGTAATTCTTAAAATTTTTAGTATTAACCCCAGTAGTAAAAATCTTAGGGGTAAAGAAACCAAACGGTAAAAACTACTCGGATGACCAGAGGTCCAATGTGTCGCATAAAATTCGTCCTAATTTTAAAAACGTATAATTTCATGTCATTTCGGTCAAATACTTAAACTGTACATAATTTGCTTTTATAGAGTCTTATACCATGCACACATTGATTATTGAAGGACACAGTTTGTACGCAGGTGAATCCGTTGTTGGAGGCATTTGGTAATGCGCGGACTGTAATGAACAATAACAGCAGTCGATTCGGCAAGTTTATTGAACTGCAGTTTGACGGCCAACAACGTCTGAAGGGCGGTGGGTCGATTATGCAGTGTGATGTAATGCGAAATATTAGTCTAACACCACAGTGCATCATTGCTGAAGCTTCCAGTGTGCTGTGAACATTAACTCAGATCAACTCCGCCTTCTATACTTAGCAGGATGGAATGGAAACGTGAGTAGAAGTTACTAGGTTTTAGGGTGAAGGCCTACTGTGGCAGTGGTATCTGCCAGCTATGGGTAATATGTAACAGAACTTATTGCGTAACCCTCTTTGCCTTTTCTCAGTACAATAGAATGTTTTGCAGATATTGCATGATGTGATGTCATAGCATTTTATGCAGTAATTTTATAGCATCATTACAAGAATAAATTTTGTAATTTTAGCATATGGTTAATTTGTGTTTATTTTAGCGACAGTTACGGAATATCTGCTGGAGAAGTCTAGAGTAGTACAGCAGAGTGCTGGCGAGAGTAATTTTCACATTTTCTACTACTTGTTCGCTGGTCTGGAGCCGAGCAAGTGTGAATTTAACTTACTCCGAGATCCCGCAGAACATCGGTCCGAACTGTAACTTTTGCTTGATATTTCTGTTTTTCCATGCACCTGCAGTTGCTACTTTTTTACATTTAAATGCTGTCATATTCCAGTTTTGTTTTAAGTAGTTCTTGAGTAATGTTTATGAAATATGTGTGATTTTACACAGCTAAATGTTGTTTTTTTATTGTCAGCTATTACACCATGAACCCTTTATGAGATGCCGTTATAAATATGCTAGTTTATGCAAAAAGCCTGGTTAACATATCTGTTTCAGCTACTTCCAGTTTTCCTTTTAATTGTTTTCATCAAATTGTGCGTTAGGTGCAAAAGTAGACAAATAAAAATTATAATAATACCACTTGTGGAGAATGATAAGGGTCAATTTATATGATAATGGCATTTTGACTAAACATGTAATTGCAACACTGTTGCAGAATAATGAATCCAGTCGATGGTACTGAAATATATCAGGATTCAGAGATGAAGGAACGCTGTCGAGAGTCATGGCAGCAGATCCTGGAAGTCATGGACGTCATTGGATTTAAACCCGATGTAAGCTCTTTGATAAATTCTGTTGTCACAAAAAAGATTTTAGTTCATTTAAAAGCTGTGAGCTTCTGTGTAGGTAGTTTTTCTGATAGCTGTTGGCTTGGTGGTTAGTAGTAGTTCTAAAGCAGCAGCATATAAAGAGTAAAGATTTTTGGCCCACCTTTGTATACTCTGCACTATGTAGCCCTAACTGTGACTTTTGATTTTTGAACTGAAAATTTGCGTAAAAGTTAGTGGCAGTCACTTTGGCACGTGGAAACTTTCTACCAATTTTTTCATAATTTTCATTTTCCATTTTATTGCTTGTATGTGATGGATATTGGACAATAGAAAAACGTCTGTCTTTCCTGGACCATACCTTCAGACCATATAGGGAAGTGGCAAAAGCCAGAAACTGGCCGGGTACTCCTCATCACGGCAGAACAAGTTGTAACTACATTTTTATTGAAGGCACATGTGTAGAGCTTCAGAAAAGGATGGTTGTGAAAATTTATTTTGGTGGCAGCAGGCAGCTGTATTTTACAGTTAGCATTTGCAGTAAAACAGTGCTTTATTTTAACGAGCTATGATGTATGTCATTGGGGTATAATTCTATAGGACCGCTATATCAAGCATGTATGCATTGGACATTTTGCCTTAGTGGACGCTAGGGTTTGACATGAAAAATGGATTGTAAAATATAGCTGCCGCCAAAATAAAATTTCACAACATTCTTTTCTGAAGCTCTATGCGTGTGTTTTTAATAAAAATGTGTTTACAACTTGTTCTATCGTGGGGAGGGGTTACTCCTAAAATAGGCTTTTATTTGACTAGTTTTGCCGCTGCGCTAATACCTGTTAGAATGGCAATGTAATAAAGCAGCATTTGTGTGTATTTGCCATGCAGTAGTAAAGTAGAAGATGCATTAATAAAGCAGTGTTGATGCCTGTGTTTGTTTATGTGTGTTTACTGATACAGCAACGTGAAGCCATCATAGCAATGTTGACAGCTGTCATACACATCTCCGACATCAAATTTCTACACGACTCTGACACAGATGGCGTCTACATTGAAAATGAAGACATTCTTGAGATTGGTTTGTTTCGACAATTTGTTAGTTTCTATACTGGAGGCCGTTGGGTAATTGGCTGAAAATAAGTGCAGTGGTTTTTGTGTACTGTGCATACATAAGTAAAATATCTGACAGATATTCAGGTTTTTGAAAATTTTTATGCCTCGTGCAGGTCCCAGGAGCATGGAGGTGTAGAATAGGTTCGATTTGTAAAAATACATCTAAATGAGGTTTCCCATGTTATATCAATAGGTAGCTTGTGTGTGCATATCTCAATACAAGAAATATTATTAGCTTGTGACCAATCTAATGTACTCGTCGCACGCATCATTTTATTGTATATTCTTTTAAGAGGTTTTCTTGCCTTTTGACTTGTATTAGAGACCCGGCGTCTAATTGAGGCCCGTTCAGTATTATACTAATAGTGACTGGTGTCAAGGTCCTTATTGTAAATTGTCTCTCCGAAGTTCATAAAATATTGCCCAATTTTTGGAATTGAGACGAAAACATTTCCAATAATGGTCGATGAGGCTAGTTGCCATTTGTCTTGTTATACCTCAACGCATGCGTCTATCTGGCACCGTTACAGAGATATGGCACCTCAAAGATAATGGGGTCACGACCTTGACCTTTTGGGGTCACGTGACGTCATCAGTCACGTGACCATTCGACTCCCAGTGGTCGACTTCCTATGGGTGGTCTATAGTGACCATCCGTCTATCTAGCACCGTTATGGAGATATGGCCGTTTGAAGTTGTTCCAGGAAGGCTCTTCCAGGAACATTGATCGGTCGTCGGTTGGTCCTCAATATTACACTGATCTCATATACTCCACTTCATTACGTTAGGAACGTAGCGTGCGAGGAGTAAAAAGAAATGGCTTCCTTGAAGATCGTCAACAACTGCACTTAACTGAGACTACCAATTTTGTGTAAACTGAAACTAGACTGATGGAGAGTGGTCATTTATTTCTTTGATGAACTTGGTACTAGGTAACAACTATTTGGTAAACCGAGATAGCTGTTGTTGCTGCTTTTTAGTAGTATTTGCTTATTTGTTGTTTGTGTAATACTGAAATTTTACCTGCTTGTCTGCTTTGAGAATCTGTTGTGAGTTTATCTTTCTCTGCCGTTGTGGTGTCTGTGTTGGCTGCATTCTAGTTCGCTAACTGTGAGGGCAGATATGTGATTTAAAATTTAAATGTTTATGTTTGCAGTTTGTGCTCTTCTTGATCTGAAGCCAGAAGACCTTGGTGGTGCTTTGATAGCAAATGTCACCACGTTACGAGGTTATTTCATTTACGATATTTTTCTCGCTTCTGTCTTTGGATGGTTGGTTATATATATAGAGATAGTTTATCTGTCCAAGAACAGTCACATTGCTGCTACAGTTTTTCATCTGCTAGTGTGCATAATTGTCAGTTCTGCATTTGTGTCATGATTATCTCTCTTTCGTGGGCATTAAACACATTGATGGTTATTACTTGTAAATTGTTATACGTATTGAATTAGTAAGTTAATTCTAGTGAAAAGTAGACCAAATTTGCTATCAGTTATGTGTAAGTAAGTAAATAAGTAAATAACAGTAGCAGAAAGGCAGCACTAGATTCAACCACTTACAAGATACAATACTGAATACAAAGTAAGCATGTTCACACTACACATCAATCGAGAACATGATGTGTCATAGGCATTAAGAATTACAAATTTATCAGCTACATTATTATCATGAGTAACTTGTATATGTTTAGAAGAGCAAATTGTATCGCTGAAGAACGTTTATCAAGCAGGCGATGGACGTGATGCGTTGGCAAAGGCTTTGTACGGTCGAATGTTTAATTGGATCGTCCGACAGATGAATACTTTGCTGCATCCACACAAGAATGAGTGGGAAATCTATCTTCTCTATTAACAGACATTTGTTAACTAGTGGTACTTCTCATGTTTATTGTTAACATGCTCTGTTTTTTGTTTGCCATGATGTGAATAGTGATCAGAGATCTTAACCAGATCATCAGCAGAATCTGAATCGTTGGTCCTTGGTCCTTGGTGCTTTATACTGCCCCTTGCTTAGAATAAATGACTTTGCTCTTAGTAGTGCCATTACCAGTTAATTATCCTCATACAGATGATGGTGAAAGAGATTTTAATTTTGTAAATTGACAAAAGTGGTGTACTTAAAAGATTATTTCCAGTCCATGTTACATTCATGAGTTATGCATGGGTGTGATTGGCAGAATTGTTAGAAGATACATTAGCACACTGTTTAATTGTGTTTTATGTCATGAATGTCAGGCAGGAAATGTCGACGATTGGAATTCTGGATATTTATGGCTTTGAAAATTTTCGTCAGAACAGTTTTGAGCAGTTGTGCATCAACACAGCCAATGAACAGTTGCAGATGTTCTTCAACAGACACATATTCCGCAGCGAGCTTGAAGCTTACGCCGTCGAAGGCATAAAGTCGGCAAACATTCGCTTCACTGATAATGAGTCTCTCATCAAGCTGCTTCTTGAGGTATGTTGATTCATTTGTAGCAGGTCATGTGTAAAACGTAAGGCCTTTTCGAACTATCGTTCCAGGCGGCCTAAAAAGTGGTAAAGGCATGCTTTACTGAGATCAAGCAGTAGTTGCAAGCCACGTCGCCCACCGGCTTGTTTGCATTGGATTTTGCTGTATCGTATTAATGTAGTGTAACAGTATTTGAACCATTTGGTTATGCATCATTTATATCTGCAATATTTGCTTATATGTTGTTGGTTGTAATATACTCGTGGTAATTCCATTTGGGTGCTTGCTTGTCTGCTTTCAGAGACTGTCGTGCGATCTTTCGGTATTTGTTGGGTTTCACTAACACTGATAACAGATCTGAGGCTAAAAGTCTTAGACGTCCAATCGTGCGGACTTTTGGTGCTTCCTGTGCTAACTGAGGTAGTTCAGTCAGTGAACGGGTGTTTCTTCACAGCAGTAATTTTTATCTTATCTTTTCTTTCTGGTGTATTCAGTGTATGGACATTGTTGGCCAGGAAGGGCGATAGGCATGCATTCGTCCGAGTATATTGCTTTAGTCTCCCAGGCATTCAGTAGATATGAGAACTCGCAGATTGAGAAATCGTGATTTAGCATTTTAAAATATATAACAAATTTATGAATGTGTTAAGATTTATTTTGGCACATGCCAAATTCTGCGGCATTTTAGACTTGTGAAAGTTGTGGAATTATTTTTTTTTGCTAAAATTTAACTCCTCAATCTGTGAGGCCACTAACTGCCCCACTGAACCAGTAAAATGGCTGTAAAGGACACAACTGGTTAGGTTGGTTTTTGTCAGATGTATTTGCTTCTGTCTTATATGGATGTAATATGCATATCCATATGTTACTGCTTTGGGCATCAGTAATAAAGTGTTTTGTTTCAGATATCTGCATACTTCATGTAGGCCAGGTCTGTGATAAACTTATTTTTAGTAAATGACATCTATTTGAAAACAGTCCATAGCAATCAGTGTGTGAAAATTAAGGCATCAGTGCACCATACAAATGCTTTCTGGGCGTTTGGCTTTAGTTGAGGTAACCTTACATATGACTTACATATGACAACAAGCGATAACCGAAACAGGCACTTTTGGCATTATTGTCATAAACGTATTTTGCTAACTAACCTTGGTGATTATCAGTTATTGTATGAAATTAAGTTGATGCCGAGAATGGCTTTTTTGTAAAACTTCCACTCTGTGTGTAACTGTGTATTAATGCGTTGTTGTTGTTGAAGTGTTATATTCTGTTTGCATTGCAGTCGGTGGGTGTATATGCAATAATCGACGAGGAGAGTAAGTTTCCGAAAGCGACCGACTTGACGCTGATTGAGAAGATGACGAAGACATTTACGAAGCAGTCGGAGTTCCAACGAGTCAAGAACCAGAACCTACAGTTTGTCATCCAACACTTTGCAGGACCGGTTCGTAACAGTGCTTACTTTGTAGTTGGTTAGACTGTATGAATCTGCTGCTGGTTTATATTATGTTTGTGTGTGCTTGTCTGTAGATGGTTTATTATTGTTATTTTTAATGGTGCTGTTGCTTTGTTTTGTCAGTAGAAGTACAAATAATTGCCTAGAAGGACTTAATTTTTGAAATGACCTATAATGTGTCAAGCTGGATGCAAAACTTTACTCACTTGCGCTATATTCCAATGTCCACTTGAGAAGTTGTTTGGGCCGTCTCTTTTCCTGCCTCTGTCCTCCAATAGACAGCATTATGAGATTGATGACTGTCTGGAGGATAACAGGGAAGATTATCGGAATTGCCATTACCATTATATACGCACAATTATAACTGGCAGTTCTGACAATTTTAGGTTTAAGTCATTTTTCTGTGTTTTGTGTCCCATAAAGGTTAAACTTTTTGTTAAAAGTTAAACTTTTTGTTCCGTTATTATGTGTATGTGCAATTTTGCTTGCAAAGGCTGTCCCCGAAATGACCTATACTGTGTCGGGTGGGACGTTAAACTTTACTCGCTCACTCTTTTCATAGAATTCGGTATGTGACATTATACTTGATGCTCATGTGGTATGAAAAGCAGCAAGTTGGTCATCTGTTTGATTGACTGTTGATCAGGTGACGTACAACGTGTATGGGTTTCTGGAGAAGAACCAAGACACTTTGAGTCAGAATCTGTTTGATGCGATGAAACGGTCGGAGAGTTTTTTTGTATCTGACCTATTCACAGCTGTGCTGCGAGATACGGGATCTTTCACACCATCAAGGTAGTATCACTCATATGGACTTTTAACAGTAAAAACCTTTAAAATCGATGCTTAACAACAAAACCTTTTACTTAAACGGACATGATTTTCTATAGACATATTGTAACTAGCGACAAATTGTGCTGTTTACATAGCTTTGATGATTGTGAACATTTTTTAGTTTGCATAATAATCTTAATTTGTTAATTTATTTTAATTTAGTTGTTTATTTTAAATTTATTTGTATGTGTTTTATCAAACAGCTTGGACACTGTGTTTGTGCACCTGTCGGTGTGCAGTCACTTTTTTTGCATCTCAGTAACACTATTGCATTGGTAACGTGGACAATATAAATTTGTCGACCTTTGTCATTCTGAAGACGGTAGCAGCAAATATTGCAATGTTAAACAGATAAGTTAATACGGGTTGCAGTGTGATGAATTTATGTAAATCTATATTGCATTATATTTATGTGAATTCACATTGTTAGTTTATTAGTTGTTGTCTCAACGTGTGAGTTTACTAGAGCGCATTAGAGGTTGATTTAACGATATGCGCTATATAAATTTACATTTTACTTACTTACTTACTTAGTGAAAGCCATTGCACTGGCAGTGTACACTTTGTGTATGCAATAAATGCCGGCTGTTTGTGTACAGTGGAAGAACAATGCGACGTGGTGGTGGTCGTCGTATGTCAGTCATACTTGACAAACCACTCGAGCTCAAAAGGACTGAGTCCAAGACTAAAAAGCTTGAAGTCCAATTCCAGTGAGTGATCACCTGGTTGGTTTTTATTACGGCTTCAGAAATTAGTGATTAGTTGTGCAGTTAATCGTTTAAAAAATTTTAGGATTGAAACTAAATCTGGTTGTTAAATTTTGATTAAGAATAAAGAAATTGAAAAGCGGTCTAATCGACTCATTTGTTCAGTCTGATATACCATCTGTATTGTTGACAAGGAATGTTCTTTTTTTGCACATTGAGACAGTGGACCAGTGATTTTTAACTGGGGTTCCGCAGAACCCAAGGGTTTCGTGAGCGTCTGCCAAGGGTTCCGCAGCTGGCCAGTAAAAATAACCTAGCATGTGAAATCACACCAGACAATGTCGTAGAAATACTCGGCATCTATTTTTTTTGTTTGAAATTGCATTTCTATGTGTCTTTGTTGCATAGACTTACTGTGTTGAATCATTTTTGTTGTTAGTAAAATTTTGGCATATTTGCATTTTAGGCCTATATTATAATGTAAGCTTCCTATGCATGACATTATTCAATTCCAAGGTATTATTGGAAATAAAAAAAAGAAAAAGAAGAACGTATTGATTAGGATTATGGTTACGAAATTATTTGGCCATTTACTTAGTCAATTCAATTCTTTAAAAACTCAGCTAAGGAAAATTAAAAAGACTTGTAGGCCCGTCTTTTCCGAGAACGTCCACGTGATAAATTTTCTGGGTTGGTGGCGGAGCTAAGCGGCCGTCGACGACCGCCTCGCCTGTCGTGTTTGGAATACAATAACGTACTGCTGCCTACAAATGCGGCCAAATTTCATATTGGTCATCTTTGCCTGCTTGACGTCTTCATGGGGGCTCTGGCCTGCTAGAGAAATGAGTCCGTAGACACCTTGTAGCTTCATCCTCGCATACGTCGCTGGACTCTCGGATCAATGCATTGGGTTCCGTGACTGACCTTCACGCTTGTGTATGGTTCCACGGCAACAAAAACGTTGAAAAACACTGCAGTGGACAGTGTAGTGGTAACTTATTATCTGTCTACAAGATTGGATGAAAAGCACTCAGTAATCAATACATTTGTGAGAGCTGTAAGCTGAATAGCTGATGAAGTTGTTAAATGAAAAATACATGTTTTTTAACTGTTAGACTCATTAATCATTAACTTTTGTAAAGTTAACTATTAGCAAGTTTTTGTTATTAACAGCCATACTGTTTATTAAACCAGCCAATTTATCTGGTCGTTTTTATGTGCGACAGCAGGTACTGCTCTTAGCCATCGCAATTCTGTCCGTCTGTTCATCCATCCGTCTGTCTGTCTGTCCGTCCATCACACGGGGTGGATCAGTCAAAACTGGTGCAAGCTAGGATTACCAAATTTTCACCATCGGCTGCCTGGAAGACTCTAGTTTCAGGAACCATAAAGCTTTTCCATAAATTCGAAAGGGGTCACCCCTAGTACGGGCGCAAAATGAGAGGGGGTAGGAAAATTTTATGATTTTGAGCCAACTAGAAATTTGGGGCAAAGCCCAACGTGAGTCCGCCCGGCGCCCTAAGTCTGATTGGGGGAAATTAGAGGGGGTGGGTAAAATTTTCCCGGCATCAAAGTCACGTGGCCCGAACTCAAATGCATTGGCATACGCTAAACACGCATTGTCGACTTAGGGTAGGTCAACGTGAGCGCTTATAACTTTGTTCGTGGTGGACCGAATTTCACAAATTTTTTTTGTTCAACGCCGAAAAGATCCTTCTCGTCAACGCCGTTTAGA
>Ga0056128_1007922_pt1 | contig 13420 bp, 12 predicted proteins | sample WorMetLIZISLAND2_FD_71113 | JGI IMG/M metagenome (GOLD analysis project Ga0056128, IMG submission 71113) | Marine gutless worms symbiont microbial communities from Max Planck institute for Marine Microbiology, Germany - Olavius geniculatus... ... | reverse complement strand
TACCTCACCCAACGTCTGCTTTTGCACTACCTGAAGAAATCAGACCAGCATAATACGTGTTAAAATGACTGAAAAACGTTGATAAATTCCATCTATCCTAATCTGTGGACCCCAACAGCCAGTCAATTACAAGGTTTGACTGTCGTGCAACAGTGTGTCTACCAGATAAAGTTTAGAAATGTTTGTGAAGTCAAGAAGCGACTGCTGCAGCCTGGATTGATCTGGAGCAGAACATTATCGATACTGCTGTCAATGAATGGAAAAAGCGTCTCCTTGCCTGTGTTCACATAGTGAGCCAGCAATTCAAGCAATTTTACTGTAGGCAGTTAAAAAATGGACAACTGGATGAAATGTCAGCCAAAGTGTCAGAAATGTGAACAAAATGTGTTTTTACGCGTTATGTTAATCAAGCAATCATATCGCGTCGGATAAAAAAGTGATATTTTGCTAGTTGTGTTTTCCCCAGGTAGTGCAAAAACAAAAGTTGAGTGAGGTGGAAAACTGAATAATTATTTGATGGCAAGTTGTGTCCGGAATATTCGTGCCAAAAATAATCAAAATCTGACAATTGGTTTTAAAGTTACAGTCGAAAATGTCGGGGGTCCCAGTTTTTTTGAGACATAGTGTAATAAGAAGACAGTCGCGCAGCATGCTTGGTTCAGCTGGCGTTTAGCGTCTTTAGACTAGCAACCCGCAGCAGTCACGGTGCTCAGCGGCGTGACAGACGGCTGCATCAATAGTGGTCGATCGCTGGCTCCTTTTATTCAAGCATTCGTTGGCGTCGCACGCGCGCAGACAGTTTCCATATCCGCCGTAATGGAGTGTTTACACGATCCAGCAAACGTCCAGGAAACTTCCAGCAAATGTATTCACAATACACGTGCTAATGCTGGACGTTTGCAGGACGTTTGCTGGATCGTGTAAACACCCTATGAGTCGCTGTGTCGCGACCGAAGCGATCGGCGTATCAATCTCAGAAGGGACGAACTTGTCACTACATACATCTTTATTTCGCCCTAAAATAACAGTAAACAGCGCTAAACTAACGTAGTTAAACATGTGTAAAATGAAGAACATTTGGTAAAAAAAAATCACGATGCAAATGTCACGGCAAGGTCTTTCAGTTCAATTTTTTTCTCGGCAGTTTTAAAAAACAGACTGCCTCTGGCTGTTGATGAACCTCGTCAAGAAGCTAGGCCTATGCTTTTTTTCACTGATCGGCAGCGTCTTTCTATAACATGCGCATTCTCGTACATCCAATAGCGCACCATTCATTGTGTGAAGTGATACAACCACAAAGTTTTTCTTAAGCTGAACAAAGCTCATATTTGGTCGTGCATAAATATGATAAATTTTTGGACTTTTTCATGTTTTACACAGCAAAGTTTTCATTTCTTGTTTTCTCATTTCATTTTCATTTAAAACATGTTCAGTTTCTTTTTAGTCTTTGTGCTGTAGTAAACTGCATGGCACCTTGTCCCTCAGTTTTTTTAGCGCAAATCGTCTATTGTCTATTGTATCGTATCGTCTTAGGTTTTTTTAGTTTTCGTCGAAGAACGGCAAGCTCCCGAATGACGTGTCAGCGACGTGGACAATATGCAATTAAGGCTTTCCTCCTTCGCATGAAGTATCATTGTTTATTGATTATTTGGCCTGTTCTCTTTCTTCGTATATTCGGCGTTCGTTGGCAACAGCCAGTGCAAATACTTGAAATAAGCGTCTGTGTTTAGCGACAAAGTGTAGCTGGCTGAGTCGTGCGTATACGCAGAGAATCACGGGAAGGTCGATGATAACACGTGCGTGTCGGCTGCATGCAGCGACGGACACGCTTCACTGCTGTAGGACTTACCGACTGTCGACCACCGACATCAATCAATATTCTCTCTACTTGTCAATTGACCTGGACCTCCCACGCTTACTCGAGTGAGCGGAGTCTAGGACAAATCCCCCCAACGAGAAAGCCCCCTACGACAAAAAAATCTTGGTGACAACCCCGAGTCCCCCTGAGACAAAATTCTTCCACACTCTGGCCCTCTTCGCATTTGTGTCGACACGTTCAGCAATGGAATACTACAAAAGTTCTTTTTAACGAAAAAAAATTAAGCTGCTAAAAGTAAATTTAGTGGTAGAAAACTTCGTTCTTTTAAGCTCATCATTCGACATAGTTAGCGAATAAAAAAGGAAAAAGTTGTTTACAAGAATTCAGCATAATAAGCTTACAGTAAGGCATCACATAAAAAGGGCAATTATGTCGTATAGCGGTGGTTTTGTGGTACGGATTTTGTTTTCGTCATGGGGCAGACCACTGACCCGTTGCTTACAATGCACCATAGACAGGTGCCCGGCCAGCTGTAACGGAGTTGTCTTCGATCGCAATTAACGATACCGAATCGAACAAGTAACGGCTGGTAACGAACGCTCACCGTTCTGCCCCTCACTATTGTATACACTGCGCGGCTGCATACGAGTTGCACAGACTCGGTCAAAAATGCAAACAAAACCTTCGAGGTCTCACAGGGTCTGATGCAACCTTGCATGGGGTTTTGTCGTTTTGCGTTTTCGCTTCTGCGTATTCGCAGTTTATCACAAAATGCAAAAGTAAACAAATAGGCCTGTTATTGAAATAGATCTCGTATGCAAAAGTTATTGCAAAGTAAATTCGAGACATTTATTTTGGGGCATGGTGCATTGTGTTGTAATATTTCCTTCTCTCTTTTTTCTCTACCTTCCCCCTAACCACGACGTCGCAATACATATATGTAAAAACGTTCCAGAAAAAATATAAAAACGTTAAAAAAACGTTAAAAACGTGGCAAAAATTGGAAAAACGATTAAAAACGTTGATAAAAACGTTAGCCTTAATTTGTTCGACTTCTTGCCTAATACCTAATGCTATAATTGCAGTACAGCTAAAACTAAGGAAAGAGATAAAATTTTATTCAATGTCAATTCAACCGTGTAGTCATAAGATCACGTATCACTAGACTAAGTAAGTAAACTACCACCACTATAGCCTATTAATTCGTTTGTGTGGCTTTAAAAGCCCTTCTCGACGTTCTCGGTAAAATTTTCAAATATTAACGTACATTTAAAAATTTTTTTAAACGTTCAGAAAAAAACATTAAAAAACGTAAAAACGTGGCAAAAATAAAAAAAAAACGTTAAAAACGTTTTTTACATCTATGTCGCAGCATAAGCTAACGTTGTACACTGACAGAGTTTTCCGTTATATAGCCTATAACAGGAGGTCATGTAGATCTTGATAATGCAATAACTTCAACATTATATAAAAATAGTATCACGTTAAAAAAATTTTTCAGTCACATTTTACAATATTATTCAAACGTTTTCATATAAGTTAATTACAATTCCAATTCTGATCAGTTTACATTCCGTGACAAATATAACTACAAATAATTCATTAATAATGCTACAAAGCGTTATGTAATAGTGGCACATTTATGAATATCAACAGCGTTAATTAGCTGACATTAGAAAAAATGCAAAATAAAATATATAAAATGTTAACAATGACTAGCAGAGAAATGTAACGAAACAGTTCAAATATACAATGTAGAACGTTTTAAGTTGTTAATTTCCTGGCCAGTCCATGCACATCACTATCAGACAATTTACATTTGTATACAACATCATTCTGTAGACAGAAACCCTGATCAGAACATGAGAAACTCCATTTACTAAACAGACATAACAAGATTAAGAAATAGAGACACCATGTGATAAAGTCAAGCAAACGACGCTCGCTAACGAAATAGAGAAATCAGTCAATTTCACATGCACCGTGTCTCAAAAACAGTCAAAATTGTTTTTGTTATAACAAAACTCATAATGAAACTTTTACCAAATTTAACAGTTTTTGGCACAAAGATGGCCATGGCAATAAAATTATGTAAGCTGCACTCATTTTGCACCTCACTTAATTTATATCATCGCATTACCGTGTGAAACATAGATGCTCCAAATTGTTGCATAATGCCGAGTTGTTATCAAGTAAACGCTATAACGACTTAATTAAGCACACAACACACTAAAATGCGAATATTCAGCAGAATTATAAGTTTGTATGACAACTTGTTTGCAAATTATCAGAGTCTATGCCCAAAGTGTGCCTTGCTTACATGGACACAATGGTTTAGATGCAACGCCACTGGCTGATAGCGGAATCAAAGGTTGGCTGATTGAACGGCATTTACTCGTCGATTAGACGTATTTTAAGCTCATCAGTCAGCTATTTTGGTGTCTGCTATTTTACTGTAAAATATTTAACAGCACAACATTATCAAATCACGTGGCACCTTCCGTCAAAAGGTTGATGCAAAGATGAGCAATCTGATTCAAATAATTGCCGCGTAATGTACCTACCAATTTGCAGCATTTGTGTTTCACACGGTAGTGAGTTGACAAAAATTAGGTGAGGTGGAAAATGAGTGCACCTTACACAATTCTATTGTCTTGGCCCTCTTTGTGCCAAAAACTATCAAAATCGGTTGAAATTTTACAAAGTTATGATAAAAACAATTTTGACTGTTTTTTGAGACAATGTGTATATGTCAGCGATATAGCGTAGGGTGGTCCAAAAACTAACCACGATCTTTTAGAAAACTACACTTAATAGGCGTACAGGGCCTATGTGTACTGCAGCTTAATCGCAACAGATGTGCAATCTGTGCAATTTGTTTTTGTCTCTGAGTATTTGGCCCATAAACAAAAAATAGTTTTTTGCTACAGTATTCAGAAATTTTGTTCTGCGACTTTTTCAGGCTTTTTTAAAGTTAAACGTTCTACATCATTTGACTTAAATAATTTGCCAAATTTTGCAGACAAAATTATACTAAGTGTCAACAGCTGTGCACACAGCGCACACACTCAGAACGCTTAGCAAGAGAATCAGCACTAATATACATGTAAATATTGCAATAACTTTACGACATGTATATCCACTATCATCATAAGTTCGTTTGTATTTAGCGTTTGACATTTTTATTTGACAGAACGCTTTTTAGACCTCCACGTATAAAGGGGGTGACAGTAATTAACTTGAGATTATGCTACCAAAGATATCAATCATAGCATGTCTATGTAATCACAGCTGAGTTCGAATGAGACGAGTAAATAACGGGCTGCACCGATCAACTGACTGACGCTCGGTGGTTTCAGTCCGTTAGAACGGTCCCTCGAGCGCGGAGAACTGGGCGGCTGTAGCTTCTGAGTGGTGGGCGTGGCAGTGGCTATCAGTGATTGTGGGCGAGACGCTCTTGTCTTCACTTTTCCTCCCGCTGAGGGTAGGAGGCTGAGTTGACCTTATCACACAGCTCATTAATATTCATAACGTATACGGTTCAATGGGAGTGGGCGTGGTTATCAGTAAATGGGGCGGGACACCCCTAACCCTTATTTCCCATCCCGCTAAGGGTAGGAAGCTGAGTTAACCTAAGTACACACTAGGTCGGCGACTTGCTTCTAAAGGTGGGCGTAGCTATCGCTTAGGCTCAGCACCCCATCCCGCTGAGGGTAGTAGGCCGAGTTGATCCGAGCAGGCAGTAGGTTAGCGTGGCAGTTATCCGTCAGCGCGACTGGGCATCTCGTCCCGCCAAGGGTAGGAGGCTGAGTCAGAGTGGTTATCAGTGAGTGGGGGCGGTGCGCTGGCGACGTAGCAGTGCAGCCCAGTTGCAGCAGCAGCAGCTGTGGTCGTTGCTGCGGTAGTCACGTCGGGTAAATCGTCGAAGCTGACGACCGTGTCATCGTCCAACGAGTCGGCGAAAGACTCACAACTCAACTGATGATGATGTGATACAGCTGCCGCCGCCACCATCATCGCTTGCTGGTCCGACTCCGTCAGCAGACCCACCTGCAATATTACCACCGAATAGGTTGCGGAAACCCAGTTTCCGACGAAGAAACCCAGAAAACCCCAGATACGTATAATTAAGTCTCAGCATGTAATATTAGCACCGATGCGCAGTACAGTACAATAATCGTTTAATGCGAACGTCGTCACCCGCTACGAAGATTACTATTCTAGTCCTTTGGGAAACAAATAACTGTGACGAAGTTTACAATACAAATACAACACAATAAAACAATAATTGCGCCCGTATTAACAGAGTCTGTATAGCTGCAGAGTGGAGGCGCAGACAAACAAACAAACAAACAGACAAATTAACAAAATTAGCGACAACGCTAAAAACAATACTGTAGTGGCTATACCGCGGACAGTAATAGCCCATCACATCTATGCTGAATTGCTGACCTGTACAGGCAGAGCGCTGCAGAGTAGTCCGCGTGGAGACGGCACGTCGTCCATGTCTCCGCCGGCAGACGTCGGACTGCAGCTGCCCAGCAGGGTAGGAGGATGAGTTGACCTGCTGCAGTCGACAAGACTGCAGCTGTCTCCCAGGACGTCGTTCCAGGGCGCGGCGAACTTGTGCACTTCGACCGGGGTCGGTTGCATGTTCTGAGGCAACTCGTGACGCACCGGGCTCGTCGCGATTAGCGGAACACCCTATAGGCAGCATATGGCCTACCGTATATCATATCATCATATAACTTGCTAAGACGCCAAAACATACAACTGATACAAAAATATACAGTAATAACAAGAAAATGGCAGATATAATAAACAATAAAATACACCGACGTAACAAAACGCATAAAAATCTTACGCCTTGTTGAAATGTTTATTATATAAGTACGTTTTGAGATGGGATAAAAACATTGTTCGAGATGTAACGTTTCGTAGTTCAGAAGGCAGCGTCACAGCGTCACAACCAAACTTGGCCTAAAGCAAGTAAGAAGTAACAATTCAAAAAGTCAAACATAAAGTTCAGATTTTTTGGAAAATTCGCAACAACGTTATTCTTAAATATTTCACGAAATTTTTAAATATTTGGCGACCACGTAATTGCAAATTTCGGACAAAATGTGAAGGCAAAAAATTGTTTTAAATCGATCAACATTTGGCCGAGACACGGACAAAAATTTGGTGGCTGGCACGTTTCTGTAAACCACACGGTTTGCACTACTACCGTGTCTATGTCTTGCAACGTGTGATGCTGTCTGCTGCTGAACCTTAGTTAAATGTTTAAACGTTACAGCTCTTTATAAGAAACCTGTCTCAGAGCTACGAAGCGTCATCTGCCGTATGGAATCACACCGTGACACACAGGTTAACGCGCCCCGCCATCATCCCTGCTAGACAGGCCGGTACTGGATTTACCTACCCCGAAGGAACGGAAGGCTAAGTTAACCTTGGTGTTGATTACATACTTAGATGATGACAGTCACCCATCCAAGTAGTAACCACTTGATAGTAACCCGACTGTGAGTAAAACACGCGAACTCTCAATTGACAGTTTAATTAACATTCTATCGCTGCACTATCAAGCCACCTTGTTCTGCTGTTGCTGATGCAATTGTTTGAGTGCCAGACTTCGTTTCTTGTCCTTGCATCGTTTGTTCTGGAACCAGACGCGGATGACGCGCGGACTCAATCCGGTCATCTCGACCAGTTGTTCTTTCATCAGAGCATCCGGGCGCGAATTGGCCGAGTAGCAGGTGCGCAGCGTGTGCAGCTGTTTTTCGTTCAACACCGTACGTATTCGAGTCGTCTTGTTCTCAACTCCGCCGCCACCTCGATGTCCGGACGAAGACCTACCACCGGCGCGACCTGCGACGCAGCAAACGCACGAGCTTCTGCTCAATTCAACTTGACGACTTTAATATTCTTTGTGACACCGCTGTTTGCTACGATTTTACACAACCCCACCATGTTCTACAAACAGCTGGTTGTAACTATAATTTAAGAGACAGTTTACATTACGGGCAGCTTCCTGAACGCGTGTCACATCTCACTGACTGTAATTTTGTAGTTCGTATGTCATTTTACGATAGTTATTGACTGCACTGTTTTATCTTGTCGTTTATTGCACACAATTGAGGTATGACAATAATAATGTGTTGCATTAATGAAACATTTGATTGACTTGAATTTGCACCGATGTGATTAACTTTAACCAAAACTATCGTTCGTACAAGGCTAAAATACTGCACACGGGTATCATTCAGGCAGACAAAAACGCACAAAAATGCATGTGACCTTAAGCTTCGATCTTTGGCCTTGATCTTCAACAAACTCGTAGAGGTTGTCGAGATACATTTTCGTGCAAAATTTCATCAAGCTAAGTGCATCGGTAGCCTACATGAGTTATCGTCCTAACAGAGAACAAACCCAGCTGAAAACAATACTGTCGTCGCTATCCGAGGATAGCGAAAAATAACTCACGACGAGAATCGCGCTGACCTGTACGGTGATGGTAAGAACTAGCTGTGCCGTGGTTGACGGTAGAACTTCGTGCCGGACGACTGGACGCTGCGTCAGAGGAACACGACGTGGTCGACACACCAAGCACCAGGGTCGGACTGGCCGTCTCACTGCGACTAGACGACGTATCACTGGCTGGAACGCACACGGAAGACAAAACAAAGACCGAAGTGAATACTGTCCGCGGTAGGGACACACTATTGTTTTTAGCAACGTCGCTGTTTTTGGTTTGTTTTTTTCTTTGTTACACGGTAGCTCACAAACCGTTGTACTTGGCTCGATGAAATTTTGCATCTCGACGACCTTATTGAATCTCAGAATCAGGGGTCTCGGATAAAGATCACACTCACAGGACCGGATTGTCGGATACTCTACCATTGCGACAAAGGGTCTTGCTGCAACTGGCTGTTGCTAGGCAGGTCCAGCTATGTCGATAGTTTTGTTACGCGCGATAGCAGAATGCTTCGCGCGTCTTAGCCATGGCCTGGGCGTCTGTCCGTCCGCCCGTCCGTCCGTCTGTCTGTCCGTCACACCCTAGCAATGTATCAAAACGGCGACACCTAGAATCACGAAATCTTTACTGTGGCTGCATCAAAATCTCTAGTTTTTCGTGACAACATTTCGTACCCCTGGGTGCGGGGATTCCTCTCGAATGAAGGCGTCAAAGAGGGGTACCCCCTAAAACGTTATTTTGCCGTTATTGGCTCGTATAGTGTAAAAACGGTTGCAGATATGTAGAGACATGCTGCTTATTATAGCAAGCACTAGTGACAGGCTTTTTAGATTTATTAACATCAATGACCTTGAATGACCTTGACCCCCTTCCCCCCAAAAAAAACTTTAGTGAATTTTTCGCAATTTTTGGATGCAGCTCACATTTCAACACCAAATTGCGACAAAATGGCTGGAGATAAACCAAGACAACCTGCACATGAAATTTTCAGCATTAAACGTAAATTTTAGCAGTTTAAGTCCCGAACCTCTAGGTTCAAAAAGGCCGGCGCAGGCGCCCGTCAAATACGGTTACCCCCTCTCCCTAAAAAGTGGTTATTTTTCCGCAATTATCTCGTGCAGCGTGAAATCGATTGCAGATAGGCGCAGCCATGCTGCTTATCATAACAAGCAGTATTGACAGGCTTTTTATTGGTGTCAACATCGATGACCTTGAATGACTCTGAACCTCCAAAGTGGGGGTTTTAGTAAATATTTTGCGATTTCCGGCTGCGACACACATTTTAAGAGTGAATTGTTCCGAAATGGCTGGAGATGGACTTAGACAACCTGCTTATGACATTTTACCATAGAATGTACATTTTTAAGAGTCAAAGTTTCGATCTCTTAAATTCAAGGAGTCTTCCGTACGGTGGTCTCAAATTTAAATACTCTTTCAAGATGCATTAATATCTTATTGTTGTAGGCTTACACTGATTGCCAAAGTGGCAGAACCTCTGCTATCGCGCGTGATGTGAGCTTTGCTCAAATTACTTGTGGCTGACGCTAACGTCAGTGATATAAATATCGCAGCATGTCGCGGAGGCTACCGCGGACAGCTTTAGCTTTGACAGTCTAGTTTGGTAAAAAGCGGAACCGTTGATTGATGCAGCCACCAGGTGAATTAAAAATCACCTATTCCCGCAAGTCTGAAACTATTGCATGTTTTGGCTGGGGTTCAAACCCCAAACCTCCCCTTTCTTTAAAGCGGGGTAAGTAAGTAAGTAAGTAAGTAAAATGTAAATTTATTTAGAGCATATCGGTAAATTAACCTTTAATGCGTTCAAACCCACTGGCCGCGTGCGGCCAGCAGTGAATTATTTGAAATGCTAACTTATTTTGTATAGACGACTCGTTGTCCATCAGTACAACGAATCAAAGTAGGTAAAATATGGTGGGCCTTACCGGTCTTGGTGTCGACGTCATTGTTGTTGTTGGTGGCGCAAGAAACGATGACGTCATCGATAACCGAGTCCAGCTCGTCCGGCGCATTGGCCTGGCCATTGTTCTTATTGTTGATGACGTAAGCGGCCTCGTGGTCGGCCTTACACAGCAGTCGCGCGTCGTCCTCGCGCAGTGCGAACTGGTCGCCGGCTACCAGCTGACGCGCGCAGACGTGACAGCGGAAACAGTCGACGTGAAAGATGTGTGACCTTGCGCGCATCACAAGGTCGTTGCGAGCAAAGCGCTCGTGACACTTGGCGCACCGCGTCCCGAACAACCTGACACGTCACGTCACCAATGACGTCACAAGCTCCGCGCAGCAGCGTCGGTTGGAAAAGTTCGCGGAGGACCGGAGGTTGCAATATTTTCGCCAGACCGAAAACTGCAAATTTACGACAAAGAAGACTGCGGCTGCTTTAGATTTTAATTTTCCTTTCTAAATTTTCCCAAATTTCCATTGAGTAATTTGGAATTTTTTGGAAGAACATTTTCTAACCAGCTTAAGTTCAGACGGAGTTAATTGTCCCCTCCCCGCCACCAACGGCGTTTTAACTTGAAAAATAAGCGCGACAGTAAGTTGCAATTTTTCAACAGAAGAGATTGTGAGTGTTCAAAATCTCAACTGTGCGCCTACACTTTATCAAAATCATTCCCGGACCCAAATTTGGCATTTTTGGACGAAAATGTTGTTACAAAAAGATAATTTTTCGACAGTTTTTTGACAATCCTTAATACAAGGGAAGGGGGCACTTGCATGCCCCTTTTGCCCGCCCCCCTGCCACGACGCCAGTGATACCGGCGCATCGTGAAAGCTATAATGCAACAAATTTGTTTGCATTTTTACTATCGCCAGCTTTTCTGTGAAGTCGACTGTGTTAAAAACGTCGCCAGGTCCGATCTAGTTCTACTGCTGCAGGGTTATCACCTGATATAGTCGGGTTTGCAGTAGACGCAGCCGTTGCGCACGAAGCACGTGCAGGTTTCATCGAGCAGCTGTTGACAGTCGGTGCAACGCAGGCAGCGTGCGTGCCACTCCATGTCCGGCGCCACTCTGAGCACATACTGGTCCAGGATCAGTTCTCCGCAGCCCACACACGTGAACTGCTCCTGCGACTGCAGCTCCATCGCACACTGGCATATACAGCAGACATCGATGCATATGTCCAAAAACCAAAAGAATCTAGCCAGAAGTGGAATCGGTTGTTTATATTCGCCAGGTGGTAGCATAGGACTGACGGTTTGGCTGCAACTTGTGCAATTGCATGTTTTTGCCGTTGTTTGAAACTTTGGACACCCAAATTTCTTATTTCCTTGGAGGTCAGGGATCCTCATCATCCAACATTATGTGTCACTGGACCTAGGTACAGGACTAAATTCGTCGAAGGGTAGCTATGCTACACGTACGTGGGCAACCACAGCCTAAATGTTAAGCAGAACCACTTCCTCCATTCGCTTTTTCTGCCTTTTCTCTCTTTTTCCTTTTTCCCTTTTCCTCTTTCTACCTTTACTTTTTCCCATTTCTACCTTTCCTTTTTCTCCCCTTTTGCCAAAAGTAATGGTAGTGCGCGCTGGGTAATGTAATGCATTTTGCCTTTGCCGAATTCAAACTAAAGACGCCCTTTGCATTTAAAACTGCAATACATGTCGTGCCTGTCCGTCCCTGCATCCAACTGTAGGCCTATGCCCAATGCCCATTACGCAGGGCCCCATCTTGAAAACTAGTCTAAAAGGCGCAGAAAAATCATAATTGATGCGAAATTTCTCCAGGGCAAAAAAACCGGTATGCCAATGTTTAGTTCAAAAAGTAAATTAGTTGCGCAGCTGTTCGTGGACGACCGCATGATATGTCGGCACTGGACCGTCGTATTTTTCTGCTGTATCTATAAATCTGTCTGGGTAGTGAACTTACCGTTGACGAACTCTGTGGCTCAGTGTCTTGTGTCAACTAACGCAGTCGCACGCTCCTCTTGCGTCAGACAGCCGAACGCAATATGCTGCTGCTGCTGATCTCGCTGGATGCTCGGGCACCTGCGGTTGCCATGGCGACGGCGTGGACACGCCCACCGGTTGACAGCAGCTCCGCCAATGACGCACGCCGTTCTGCGACGTCGTCCATCAGTGAATGAATTCATCGCATTCGCATCATAAGCACTGCGCTATAGCAGCAGCAGCAGCAGCAGAGAGCACAATGCTGATAGGCGATCACTCGACACCGCTCATGATTCATACATCAGATTCTTTTAAAATAACAGTCCTATATTTTTGCCTATATATTTGTCCTATATATTTGCTCTATATTTTGTATCGTTATGGACTCCGCCATCGCTGCTGTCTGATGGGTTAACTTTTTATCATCGTTTTAAATTTATTTACGCGTGTACCGGTACATGTATGATTAGACGAAATTGCTCTATTTCGCCTCTAGAGCGATTTCGCCTATAGCTACTAATTTCTCTGTAGCGTGGTCTGTCTCTATTTGTCTGTCGTCTGTTACATTCGCGCCTTCCGCTTAAACCGTTACATGCCATTTGGCAGGCACACTGGCGAGGTCCAATGACATTGTGTTAGATGGGGTCCCTGATCAGAGAAGGGGAGACTTAGCGGTTGAACCTCACTGTCAATACTTGCACTTGCCTACTTATGCAGTGGCGTATAGCCAGAAATTTTAATTGGGGGCCTCGTCTCCCTTCCCCTTTCCTGCTTTTTCCCCTTTGTCCCTTCCCTTCCTGCTCTCTCCCTTTTACTTCTCCCCGCTCTTCTTGTGCCCTCCCCTTCCTCTCTCGATCCCGAGGGTTAGGGTTAGGGTGTGGGGAGAAGGTGTCCCCCTCTCCACAGGGGGAGGGGTCTGAGGAGAGGGCAGTGCCCCCTCCCCAGAAAATTTTTGATATTTTAGAATCAAAATGGCGTATTTTCGTGGACTCATTGGTGCTAAATTGTGGTTTTCTGTATGACCAAAACAGTAGAAAAAATACACCCGGAATGCATGGAGTGCCATGGAGATTGACTTGCATGCAATAAAAAGTGTTGTTTATTGTTACTTACTTTTACACAGACGTAGCAAGGAATTAGAGTCAAGGGGCGAACTGGCCCTCAAGGGCCAAAAACTAAGGCCGAAAGCCGAGAGCAGAAGTGGACTTCTTGGGG
>Ga0056128_1007920_pt1 | contig 13421 bp, 8 predicted proteins | sample WorMetLIZISLAND2_FD_71113 | JGI IMG/M metagenome (GOLD analysis project Ga0056128, IMG submission 71113) | Marine gutless worms symbiont microbial communities from Max Planck institute for Marine Microbiology, Germany - Olavius geniculatus... ... | reverse complement strand
AATCATTTGGACAAAGTTCTCTTCAATGACATTTATCAGATTTTCATGTTTTTTATGTTATGTATGATTGCATTTTGTCAATCTGTTTTATTAAAGAGATGATGATGATGATGATGATGATGATGTTTGTTTGTCTGTCTGTCTGTCTGTCTGTGTGTTAGCAAGATAACTCAAAAAGTTATGGACGGATCTTTCTGAAATTTTCTGGGAATGTCGGGAATGGCCAAAACTACCAGTGGTTCAATTTTGGGGGTGATCCGGAAGGAATCCTGGATCCTGGATCACTTTGAAATTTTCATTACCATTGCTTTCAATGGGGCATAAGGAAAACCGCTGCAAAACCGAAGATGGTGCTGCCACCTAGCGAACAACACTGCCTTGGCGGAGGTGTGCGGGCTCTGACTGCTTTCTAGTACACTTTGCACCAAAAACCAGCTTAATCTTACTCAAAGCATAATATGGACCATAAAATGTTCAGACAAACAGTTTCAATGTTCCAGTGGACATCACACAAATACCATGCAAAAACTCATTGCATAGAGCACATTCACTACAACAGTGACCAGAGAGAGATTAAAGCATCGAAACTTAGGCCTTTGAACTCTTCGAAGCCAAAACCACGGTCACGATTTTTGTCCTTGAGCTGTCCTCCCTCGAGAACCCTATCCCTGGTCCATGTCACTAAGTAATAGCTTGTGACACAGCAACAACTAGCCTTCAACTAGGCCTATAGACAATAATTCCAAGAAAAGTGTAAACACGAAGCAAGACACATGATGGGTTGCAGTTTCTTAGGTTTTTGTGCATCCAATCCATTGATTATCTTATTACATAAATGCAGTTTGATCAATTCGACAGATAATTTGTGGCGTGCACAGGGGCGCTGAATTTGCAGGACCAGAAAATGAAGGATCACAAAATAACAGTAGCTGGAAAATGCAGGAGTATTTGGTCTGTACACGAGCTGTACAAGCAATAAAGTTGGGGCCTGGGCCACATTTTCGAAACGTTTTAGGAAGACCTTTGAAAAACTTCTTTTCCTAAGAAAAGACACAGATCACAAAGTAACACGTGTTGTAGGCCTAAGCGCCCAAGTTTCAAAAACTTCTTTGGAAAGATTTTTTTGAAAATTTTAAAATTGGAGTGCTAAGCCTACGTCAGGTGATCTGTATAAGCACATCTGATTACACAGATAAGAAAAGGTGAACTTCTTTGGAAACGCAAAAATCAGAAATTCAGAGAAGGAAACTTCTTTAAAATTTCTAAAATTTTGAAAAAGCGGTTGTTGGTATACAACATACTGGTGTATGCTCTGGCATAGAGAACGTTGTCGAGCACAGCGTCTTCATCCAGGTCGAATCTGTCGGCAATGTCCCTCAGTCTGTCTGGACGACTGCACACACATTGACCGTGTCCCAAAATTAGCAGCCCCCCTCCTTCAAACATCCCTAGTACAGTTTGTGGTTCATGGATTTCAACGAAATATCGTACACTGCACTGTCTTAACATTACTTACAGTCACACCCATTATGACGTACGCATTTTACCGTGTGCGCTCAGTGTAACGTTATTATGACGAGTTTCTTTACATTAAGATAAGCTTACATTCAGCACGTTGTTATTGACAAAGGGATTAAACTGCAGCGTACCTGCCTTAGACTAAGAGTTTGCGCCAAGGCCAAAGGTGGCCACTTTGAGCTCAAGCTTTAAAGACAAGTTCAGAATGATTGTCTCAATGAATGTTTCAAATTTTGTAGAAATCTGTCAGGTATTAACGATTTTACACTAACTCATATGTAGGGGGGCCACTAATAGGCTACAGACACAGTGCAGACACAGACATAGACAGACAGACAAACAGACAAGCATATCAACACATGCCTCGGCTGCAAAAAAAACGTTTTTTTATAAAAAGCCCAACTATATGGGTGTTTGGGGATTTTATTGGGTTTTTGGAGCTTCAGTTTTAGAGTTTTTTAGATTAATGTGCCTAACAAGGTTGGGCATGCAATTTTAAGCGGCTGGCCAGACAATATGTCGGCACTGGACTGAGGTATTTTTCTAGTTCCTTCAAAACAAAGTATATAAACAAAGAGGTGAAACAACGGACTAGCTTGGAAGAAATGAACCTCATCATCAAGAAGAGAAGACCGAGATGGTTGGGTCATGTACTGCGCATAGACAGCGATAGAATATCGAAGCCAGCCTTGTATTGGCAAATGGATCACCGTGTCAAGCGAAAACCAGGAAGACCAAGCATACGCCAGGACTTGAAGAGCATTGGCATGGCCTGGGAAAAGGCTGAAAAATCTGCAGCCGACATTGACGTCAAAGTGTGGCCCAATGTGTCTTCGATACGGGATGACCTAAGTCTAAGCAAGTCATTCAGTGCTTAGAAACTGTTGATCTATAAGGTTAAGTAAGTAAGAAGGTAATTAAATGATTTATAAAGCGCCAAAGTCTCAGAAAGAATCAGGGCGCATAGGATGATGGACGCTAGGTGGCAGAAAAGGCTGACTGAAAGTAGTGGGTGTTTAAGTGACATCTGAATGTAGCCAAGGTTTGACATTGACAAATTTGAGGAGTTAAGGAGTTCCAAATTCTAGGAGCAGAGACACGAAAGGAACGGGAACCAAAGGATAAGTTATGCCGTGGAATTGCATTTTTACCAGAATTCCTGCTCCAGCATTCTCCTAGTACCAAAAATGGTTAGTAAAGAGTTGAGAGTTTGTCCCACTAAAATGCCGACACTGCTGTTGTCCTTAATTTCAGAAATTCTTACCAGAAATGCTCTGAAATAGCAATCAGTTATTTATAAGCCAGTTGCTGCGCTGTTCAGTGTGCACCCGTTTTATCAGATACATTCCCAGCTTTATGACGGCTTTCAGTGAAGCCTAACAGACTGATAAGGGTTCTGAAATGCCAAAGGATTCATACTTGAAACACTGGCAGTGGATACTGTGACTGCAAAAAAAACAAAAAGTGCAGCTGTCGCTAGGATGGTCGACTTGAGACAATTTCTGAGACACTATTGCTGCTTGATGGGGAAGGGGAGGGTCGGCAGTGAAGAGATTACATAGGGCATTGGTGGATGTCTTATATAGCCTGTTAATAGTAACCATTCCACTGATACAGTTTGGGCGTAATAAACCATGCAATTTCTGGGATTGGGGTGGGCACCCTTATTTTGGGAAAACAGGGTGTCAGCAATGACACGGTTGGACAGGGCATTGGTAAGTTCTTATAGGCTGACAATAGTAACGATGTCGCTTAACAAAGTGGTTTGGCCACAATTTAAAATCCAAGTATTTGGGGTTGCAGTTGTGAGGAATGGAAATCATAAAAAATCCGAATTTGTACCACGAGGTAGTGGTTGGACAACCCTATTCGCTTGTCCGGTTTTCTAGCAAGATGCACCACTCAGCCACAATACATGCGCCACAGACAGACAACAACAGACAGACATAGTTAGTGCAGTCGTTAGTATAGTCGGCCAACGGGCCGGTTTAAATAAAAACTGAGAAAACCACAAGCGTACAAAGTGTTTTCAGTGTCGATGAAGATAACTTTGCCTCCTGTGTAACCACGCGCGCCAGGCAGCTGAGCTGTCACTGTAACAACACATCAGTCTGTCACTGACAGTCATGCCCGGTTTTTGAAATGAGGGGTAAACCTCAGATTATCTAACCCCAGATTGGACAGTTACTTCGGGGTTAAATCCCAGTGTAACTTTTTGCAGGTGCAAAAATGCAATTTTTCCTTAACCCAAGGGTAACCCTCGATCGACAGGGTTTACCTGGTTTACCCCTAGTTTCGAAAACCAAACCTGCGTCAGTCCATCAATTTTGCTGCCTGCAGAAGTAACGGCAGTATTGTTTTCAGCATCTTCAGTAAGTTTTAACTCGTGAAACACCACACTTAGCTTGATGAAATTTTGCACAACCATGTAACTTAGCAACTTCAGTAGGCGAAATAACTATTGGTCTATAAAATACTGCAGTGCAAACACTCAATATCAAATTACTGCCTATCTGGCATTGCTCAACAGCACGTGTACGGTGTAGGCCTAGGCTGACTGCCTCAATGTTTGGTGCTGCAATTAACGTACTATGTCATATCATCATTATCATCATGTATTTTGTTTGCATATATCGTCACCAGCAAGCAATAATAGTAACATAAAATAATATTATGCAACAGAAACGAGTCAAAAGCTAGAATAGTTTATGCTAGGACTCGTCCCTGTAACCAAACAAATATTACTCAAATAATTAATTTTGCGCTAATGGTTAAAAAAACAATAATATGCGATAGCTCACATATGGTTAACAATACAGTCTCATAGATCAACTGAGCACACTACTACCAGGACAATAAACATATAAGTAATATATAGCATTGAAAACAAAATCCAGCACATGCAAAGCAACCATAATGAGGCAGTAATTAATTTGATAAGAATAATGCTAAACATAGCAAGATGTATTGTCTAATAGAAAATCACTCAAGTATTATAACAGAATAGTAAATGACTTTTCAATGAGAACTGAATGTTCTAAAAGTTGGTAAGGCTCGTATACGGTCAGGTAAGGGAATTCCAGTATTTCGGTGCACGGATCCGGACACTGTTGGTTCTACAGGATTTATGAGCATTTAACAAAAATAAATTTTTTTCCTACCTCTTGTATGAGCTAACTGAGCTTTTAATTAAAATTATTATACTACATTATGTCTGATTCTGGTAAAGAAGCAAATTATATGATGACCTAATAAACAGAGATGAATGACTGTACATAAACCTAATAATACATACCACAGAGTGTGTGTGAAATCTGGGTTTTTCCAGTCCGGAATTCACCGAACACTTCAGTGATAGCCATGCTTTCAATGCCGCCACCCAGCAGCTTGCTACAACGACCAGCATCTGAACATGTTTACGGTGTCTCCAAAAAACGGCCAAACTACGACTTCTGCATTTCACAAGGTAGTGCAGCATCATCTAGCTGTTCATAAAATATAAGTGGCTTGTTTTTTGAGATACAGTGTAAAACAGACCATGCAAACAATGCCCCTCTAATACAGCAGGGAGTCTTGGGGGCACTGTACGCTCCCCAGCAGGGTCTGGGGCAGAGCCCCTAGCGGAAATCAAATCTGGTGGATTTTAAGACATCTAGTGACACCAGTTTCACTAATTTTCCTAACAATTGCCTGATCACCGACTGGTCCCAGTGCAAGAAATATACTGTAAACAGTAACATCCAACCACTTTCCACCACTGCATGGTGTCGCTTGCTATAAACCATTGGAAATTCCTGACAGTGGGGTGGGGTGCCCTCATTTTGCCCACCTACACCTGTTCCTGTGAACTTTAAAATGTTACCAGCACACACGCAATCTGGAAAAGTAGACTTGTTCTAAAATTTCTTCCAATTTTGGTGAAACAGAAAAGTACAGATTACCAGTAGTATCGTATCAGTTAGTGAGTGAGTTAACAGTGAAAAAGTGAATAGATTACTCGAGCTCCAGACTGCCAGTTGTGATTCGGAAGCACATCTTGCGCCGATCAGAGAACTCCAGAGCTGTCAGAAATCCACCGTCCTGTCACAATGTACTTATCAGTAATACTTGTCTATTTTGTCATTTATTTGTGGCAGAAATCTACCAATATCACACAGTTCCTCTCACTACTACTGAATAATAATAAGAATATACACAGCCATGCCTATGCCAGTTTTTTATTATCAACTTTTCATTTTCATTTTCCTTGCTTTTAATTTGCATTTCAATGTTTTATTTCATAGTCATCCATCACACTGGCTGCTCTGTCAACTTGCAAGCTCAAGTTGTTTTTGTTATAACAGCATAACATAATGCAGCTCCAAAGAAAGCATTGTAATTCCTCAAGTATTACATGCAAAAATCACACATCAGTTGACTGTCGCAGAAATGCATTGTGATAAGCATATATTTAGCACAAGCTGAGAAAACACGCGCTCAAGAAATTATACATCAGAGCAATTATATGCGGCATCTGCATATCCTTCTTTATAACTAAACGTTACACACTGGCTGTTACACAGTGCACACGCACGTATCAGCCACAACTGTTTACTATATCTGGCGATCATAATTTGAGAATACTGCAGCTAGAATACCAGCATAAAAGTTATTACTGTCACAGACATGAATGCAATCACGTCAGTTCATTATGTACCCCAGACAGTTTGACCGTCACTTCTTTGATTTTGTCGACCTTGGCTTCGGACAGCCCTTTGATAGCACACAGCTTCTTCTTTGTTGACATCTGTACTCCCTGCAGATAGACAAACAAACAAGCCTGTAGGCGACAAGTGCTGTTGACTCAGACTACAGAAATAAATAAATAAACAATATCATATTTTTATTTCTATAACAGGCACAGTGGCACACTGCGTAACAAAATCAGACAGTGTTTCGAAAACTGACAGTAAGTACGTATAATTAGATATAACTTTTGTGCTTTTTGGCTCTCTCTATCTGTAGTCATGCAGAACGCAGAGAAAAATGGGCACCCCCGCTTTAGCGAAGTGGATGTAACTGATCGGTGTGGGTGACTAAGATAGACGCCACTTTGTAGCGTTGGCTAATAAGCAGTAGCACTACTGTGACGGATGGCAGATAAAATATAAACATCCGGCCAACCATGACAGATCTAGATAATCTGACAATTCAGACACTTCTTGCACAGAGGCAGTAAAGAGTGCGTAACGAACAATAGGAAACGTCATCTGTAGCCATAATCTCACTCCACTCAAGAGTGATGACTGATAGTGTCTCGCGTTTGTGTATACATTCGCATAATACATTACTGCAGACCAAGTTGAAACCTATACTTATTACTACTACCAGTAATTCCGTTCCTCTTCATATCCGTCAAGCTCGATAAACACTCATCTCTTTAGACGTCATCTTAAGATGTACTATTTTCAGTCTGCATATCTTGCCCCCTCCCCCTGGTGCTTCTCTCTAATGCACCCTGATTCTTTTGTGAGATTTTGGCGCTATACAAATTGCTACTTATTTACTTACTTACTTAATGGTAACTGTCTTTTCGTGTAAGTATTTTTGTGTTCACAATCAACGAATGAGCTAGTTTAGGCATTTGGCTTTTATGTTGAAACAGCATAAACATCCAGTCCAACAGCATACAACGTTATACACTTGCAATAAGAAGTTAGTATCAACATATAGCATATTGTTTTTTGACCCTGTATATAAATAAAATTAAATTTGCAGATAAATCGTAAAAATATATAATATAAATTGGACCCTAAGCAAATACTGCTTTAAACATGCACAGGCTGCATCTTTGGTCTAGTACCTCAGATCGGTTGGCACCTCAGATTCAGCTCACTGACTTTGTGTGCCTTATAAATTTCTATATTATTAATAATAATATTATTACTATTGTTATTATTGAAATACTAATTAAGAGATGACCACTGTTAGGCCGCCGACTGCTTGCACAGTAAAACCTAGTAGGCTACCTTGATAGTGCAGATGCCAGCCTGCTTCAGCTTCTTAATGTCAGCAACATTCTGCCACATAACAACAGCATAGAAGTAAATTAGTTGCAGTGCCATCTGCTGACAACAGAAATACACCATGTCCGAAAAAAAGCGAAATTTTTTTGTCAAAACTTTGTCAAATTTCCACCAATTTTGATAATTTTTGGCATAAAGATAAATCAGATGATAAAATTATGTGAGATGCACTTTAGTTTCCATCTCACCTAATTTGTGTCAACGTAATATAGCATGTTGAACACCGATGCTCCAAACTGTTACATTCCGCTAATTGTCAGTTTTTGGGACATGGTGTAGATGGTAAACAATCAGTGTATAGCAATTCACTTAGATGTATGACATAATCAAATGTATATGCTATCCCTAATCAGACCATAGACCAAAAAAAATCAAAGGATATGAAGCTACAATAAACAAAGACTCTAGTCCAATTATGTATGTAATAAGTTTAGAAACCAACCGACCTATTAGACAAACAATGGGTGCAGACTGCAGCATGGCTGTGCACACAGCACTTGCTTTTATATAAATAATAAGCTGGCCAATACAATTGATGACGATACCCTGCTAATAATAACAATAATAATCTGACTTGTACAGCGCCAGTATGTACTAAAAGAAAGACTTCAGTGGCGCTAGTGGACAGAACTAGTCACTGAGGTTAAATGTCTGACGGAAAATGTGTGTCTTCAACCTGGATTTAAACACAGTCAGTGAACAGCTACTTGTAACGTCAATGGCTAGAGAGTTCCAAACGGTGGGTGCTGAGCAACGGAAAGCACGATCAGCAAAGCGAGTTCTTGTGGTCGGCTTGTATAGTAACAATACAGCGGACGAGCGGAGATGACGAGCAGATCCCCAAAGTCTGATGTGGCGACTGAGGTATGACGGGGTGGACGTACTGCGGATTTTGTATGCTACACTGCTACACATTATGTAAACTGCACAGTAAAAATAAGCATTATGCAATGCATATTTTGCATGAAATGTGGTACGGTAAAGTATACACAAGTGGCTGTTTGCAGCAGAAAAATAACATTATCATTATATCTCTGAAATGGGCAAAAGACAATGCAAGAACTACTGTGGATTTCTATAATTTATTGGCAAATTGGCGACCACGAATAACATTTAACCAATATTCAAAGTCATCCATACTCTCCACACTTGTCCACAGTAATGGAACCAGAATCTGGATGCAAAGGGGAGGGGCTCCCCAGAAATTTATAAAATTTTTTTTGTGTGTGAAAATAAAGTATTTTGGTGCATTATGGCACTATTTTGAGTAACTCCCCAGTGACTTTCCATAGACCATAATTGGCAGTGACTATAAAAGTTAGTATCTAAATTAAAGACTAAAGAAATTACAGCACACAAGCTTGATGCATGACAGGCTACTACTGGGCTCCAAAGGATTTAGTTTTTGATAAAAAAAAAACTGACGAAATGATAAAAACTGGCGATCCTGATAAAAATATTGATTTTTGACAAAATTTGATAAAAATTACTAAATTTACAGTTTTTTAGGAATAAAAAAGGGCATATTTGGCTGCAAAAAATCCTCTGGAGAGTACTTGTTATAACAAGCACTTAATCTTAGAGGGTGAAAAACTAACAAAATTTGAGATTTTTGACAAAGTTTTTGATGAAGTTTGCACTTTTTGACAAACAAAAAGAAACATGGAAGCCAAAAGCAGTCACAGTTATATACTGCTGACAGGGCTTTAAAAATTGAATGGCAAACAAATGGAAATATGCAGGATTTTGACCAAATTTTTGACGAAATGACATTTTTAACAGTAAAACCCTTTGGCCACAATAGCTATTACTCACAATGCCATGACTCTGCAGTACGTCGATGTCCTGAAAAAACGATTCCTGCAACATCAAAGTAACAAACATCATTCATTCTCCACCAACTGCAGACATACAAACAGCTCATAACACCAAATTCTGTAAACGAACGGACACTTTACAAAGTAGCACCAGCGTTTCAAATTAAAACAAAAAATAAAATATTTTTACTGTTGTAATTAATGTCAGTTAACTGACAAAGCAGAAGACAGCAGGGACGGCACTAAATACCAAAAACAATCTAGATAAATACCAAGAACTAACAAAAACCTTGACCATAACCATAAACTTCCGAAAGTTTTGATTGTTATCGGTAAAATTTCGGTTGTTTTCTGCATTTAGCGCCACAGAGACAGTTGAGGTCATCCTGATGAATACTACCTCAATGTCATCATCAGCCACTCGTTCTTCAACGACTTGCTCAGCCTCCATTCTCTGCATTCACAGCATTCTCAATCTCAACTTATTACACATTTTAAATACTTAGCCTGTTAAATAACAAAAAAATGAATCTACTCAGTTACATGACGTTCGAACCAGCAGGTTTTTCTCTATTCAAAACTCCAACTAACATTTGAGCTATTTAATTCAACTTGACTACACCTAACTTGTGCACTGCAAATCAGACAACATTGACTGTATGTACAGTCATTATATTCTTGATCAAATATCAAACTTACGGTCTTTTACGCAAATTATAGCTAACTTATTGTCTTTATTGTCGTCTGCAAAGAAAAAACATAAACAACCACGCCCATTCGTAGACTGTTTCACTTCCACGGGATGGTACTCAAAGTAAGTAAAAAATATGGCAGACCTGGGACATAGCATTAGCAACGTGAATTATTATCGTGAATTCGTGATCTGCACTTGTGTCAGTCGCGGCATTTAGAGCATCACCAGCAGCTTCTTTGCTAAATTGAAAACAAAATTAATTATCGTTGGTCAATGATTGTTATATTTGCTGCGTTTTCTGACCATAAATCTGAAAATTACTGGAAAATGTTGAAATAAAAATCGTGCCAAAATGCTAATCTTATTTCTTTTTGCGTAAAAAAATCAGCCATTTTCCTGTTCTTGTGAGAATCTCATTTGTCCTACGTCATGCGCTCTCGTTCTGGTGCGCATGTGGGCCGCAAGTTGAAATTAATGACATCGACTTCATTGTACGTGGGTGGGCGAATCATGCCGTCCGTCTGTCTGTCTGTCTGTCAAAAAGCGGTGCAAGCTAGAATTACCAAATCTTTACCATCGGCTGCCAGGAAAACTTTAGTTTCAGGAACCGTAAAGCTTTTCCATCAATTCGAAGAGGATCACCCCGAACGAGAGCGCTAAATGAGAGGGGGTGGGCAAAATTTGCGATTTTTGGCCAATAAGTCGCTGTATCTCAGTAATTGTGCGAGATAGGGCCTAGGTTACTATTAATCACTAATAGGAAGTCGTACACTGGCTCTCGATTGCCACCGAATTCAATGACCTTGAATGACCTTGAACGCCAAAATAGGGGGTTTTATAGATTTTTTGGTGACTTCGGGCTGCGACACAAGTCTATATCATTCACAAGGTGGCGCCAAGGAACTCTCGTTATGCGGTTCAGATAGAGAATTTGGTATTTGTATATTAACTTAGCGTGAAAACCCAAATTTTCAGCTAAACTACCGAACCGGAACTGCTATAGGCTTTCGCGCGTCTCGTGAGCATCAGCTCAAATTTCTTGTTCGATGCTGGCGTCTTCGAACGTGTTTTAGGCCTATATCACTGCCTAAAATGAGCGAAATATAAAACATCTAGAATACATCGCGGTACAAGAGCTGCAGGAGGATAGGCCTACTATGCTCCATATGGTAAGCGTGTTGAGCCATCTCGTAAGCCGCATTACGCGCCTTGTGCGTCCGTCTGTCCGTCGGTCTGTCCGTCTCGTGCGGGTTTCTTTTTATTTTCGACCACTAGCGCTAAACGTTATTAACTGATTGATTAATTGACTGAACGACTGATAAACCTAACTCGATAACTGCACAACAGAAATCAGCAAATTATAGGGCAGACTTGTGAATTTAAAACAGCGTTTTGTTATTTATAATATTTATCATGGAAATATTTTAAATACACAACAACTCAAAAAACAAATTGACACACTCAATACCGGTGGTATCCATATGAGAACTAAAGCAAAAACACCGCCCTTCTGTGGAGGAGGCTCGCTACTTTTTCTCAAGACCTTCAATCTCAATTATCGGCTGTTCGGGTCTTGTGCTGTGTCCAGCTTTTTGGCGGTAGCATAAAAAGCTTAGCTCAACATGGCAAACTGAACAATTTCAGATCACAGTGTAGGTCCGGTTGAGTGGAGCCCAAATTCCATTACGCCTACTTTGCGACAAAGTCCGCGAACTTTTATGATTTAATAATTGTGTCGCGGACTTTTCCTGTGCGGACTAAATTCCGTTAAAGCGACACATTACAAACGGGTTTGTCGCGGACTTATCACGTACTTTGTCGCAACCATCTCGACATAATGATTTAAAAGTCCAAAACATTCCCGTGACAACACCCCCGTTTCACGGTTTCTCACCGTTTGTGTCCGCGACGTCATCGACTCCTCCGTCGACGACATCATGTTGACGCCAGGACCATCCGTCGACAATCAGCCGGGGAATCAGCATCCAGCAGTCGAAAGCGTCCAGCCGAGCCTGCCGACGTGGACTTCACGCCCAAACAGAAACGTCAGAAAATCTACGACCCTTGCTCTGCTGCTGTTGCTGCTTTTGCTGTCGCTGCTGCTGCTGCTGAAGATGATGACAACGATGATGATGATGATGATGATGATGACGACAACGAAGACAAGGAAAACGACGACGATGAGGGTTTGCGTTATGCAGATATTCCAGTTCACGATGCTACGACAGCGGTCATAGAAGCTGCACTTGCTGCAGTCGACACCGGAAACACCGCCGTCGGCGCTCTGGATGACTAAGCCTATAGAACCGCTGTAGCAGCTCACGTAGCGTCGCGAACAGAAGAAGACGCCACAATCAACGCCGTAGCAGAGTCCGAAGAGGCTGCGGACTACGCCGAAGACGTCTTTGCCGTTGCCAGAGTTGTAATGGCAGCTACGCTAACATCAGCGTCTCAAGCCGCATCTGCTGCTGCAGCTGCTAATGATGACAGTCCCAGGCATTAAACGATTGTTCTTTACAGAGCGTCACCTTTCGACCAAAATTATTATACAGCAGCATAAAGTGTTTTCTCGGCTTTCGAGTGACTAAATGCATGACCTTTATTATCTTAAAATGCCATTTTAGTGTTTTTTTGCGTTTGAACTCTAGTTTCTGTCGTATAGCTACTTTATTCAGATATTTGAGTGGGTTCTTTATAAAAAAACTCGTAAAACACGAAAGCACGAAGCTGATGCCCTGTTTACTAAGCTGTAGCTGAGCTTCTCCTTTTTTTCACGGCATCCGAGTATATCACCGTTTTATAAAATGACTTTCTGCGCATCACAAGCTGAACGGTAGTTCAAGCCCTGTGTTAACGGCGACTTCTCTTTCTTATGAGAAAGCCAAAAATTCGACCCCTCACAGAATCAAAACCCCTGACCCGATTGAGATAAAATTTGGCACGGTTGATTTCGTCGGCGAGATGACCCCTCACGCAAAATTTTATGCAAATCCCTCCAAGGGGGCCTTCCCGGCAAATGGGTGAAATATACGCAAAAATTTTTGTAGCTATATACTTTTTTTCAGAAACTCACCTACAGGTCAGACCCTTCGACCGATTTTTGCGCGCGATGGCTCAAACGACGCCGTCTCGCGCAAGGATGTGCCTATTGGGGGTTAAAAAATTTGAAATTAATATTTAACGTATTTATTCAAAAAATTCAAAATAATTACAATGAGGCCTATGGGGAAAATTAAACAATTATTAAAACGGTCATAACTTTGGCTGTGTATAAGATAGAGTCGTAATTTTTGGTTCTATGGTATGGTTTTCGGGGATGGCCAATCT
>Ga0056128_1007919_pt1 | contig 13423 bp, 9 predicted proteins | sample WorMetLIZISLAND2_FD_71113 | JGI IMG/M metagenome (GOLD analysis project Ga0056128, IMG submission 71113) | Marine gutless worms symbiont microbial communities from Max Planck institute for Marine Microbiology, Germany - Olavius geniculatus... ... | reverse complement strand
GAATCGACAACAGAATATCGTGTGAAAAATTCATGAAGATCGGTCCAGTCAAACTTTAGTTGCATGCCGGCGAAGTTTTAAGACTGCGCAATAGCCGGGCAAATTGGACTTTTCGCCAAATTTAACCGGAATTAGGTACAAAGCTGAAACTTAGCAGTTTTTTTGACTGAGCCATTGTATAAAAAGCGGCAAATGAGCCCGACGGCATTGTAACTGAGGTCGCTAAGTCGCGCCAAATTAGACATTTCGTGCCAAATCGGCCGCCCTGACGAGTGGTTGGGGTGCCGAAAATACATGGCGTAGAAGCACATTTTCTAGACATACCACGTCAAAACAAATTGTCTGAAACATAATTATTTGTCAAAATTTTGTTAGCTATTAAGGTCACATGACTGAACTTAGTTTATTCTCGTGACAAACAGGTCAAAAAAGGGTTTTGGGCTTTAGCCCCTAAACGGTGACCCCTATGAAAAAAGTGTCGGGGACAAACATTCTTTATCTTGGCCTGGCCTATCGTCTGGCATCGACGTCAAAGCTTTAAGTTTACAACTGAGCTCACCAGATGGCGCCAAATTGTCAAAATCCAAAATACCACATACAGTGGGTCACTTATGGGCTCAGGACCCCAAATGTATTGTAACTACCCCGTAAGTCTGAACGTCGTTGGAAAAAGTTATGAATACTCTCTCACGTGTTAAAATATCGTTTTGTCGATCTTTCACCTATTCTAAAAAAACGGGTTTGAATATTGTTGAGCAAAAAGCAAAAACGTGACAAAAATTTTGACTCCCCAAAATTAAAGGGTGTAGGGATAGTAGCGTAGGTATCTCGATTGAATGTGGTAAAGACCCTGAACATTAATTTACATACACACGTAGAACTTTCTGGGCCATCTCCTGAATTAATGACAATTTTTGGAAAATTTGGTCAAAATTGGCAAAAAATTGGGTGGGTCAATTTGGGGGGTTACAATACCCAGATATGTTTTGACCACCCTATACTTCTGTACCTCACTGCAAACTACTAACAACTTTCTATCTTTTATGAAATTTTGACTTGTCAAAAATGTTTCAATTTTAAGAACCATTGGTTTAAATTTTGTGAAGCCAAAAGTGAGAAAATAATGATAAATTTTGACCCCCCAAAGGGAAAAGGAGTCAGGGTCAGCATTTCGGTCGAATATGATAGCAACCATAAACTTTGGCCCACATACACACCTAGAACTTTTTGGGCCATTCGTTGATTTAATTACGATTTTTGAAAACTTTTGTCAAAAATCGTCAAAAAATTGGGTTACATTTGGGGGTCAATTTGTTGGAAATAAACTCAATTTTTAAAATTTTTACTCCCGCATTAACATTACTGACCTAGCCAACAACCTGGCGCAAAAAGCTGATTGATATCACTTACAGTTTCTGAGATCTGCTGCATGGCGCATTTAACCCCTAGAAAAGGAGAAAAAAAATTACACATTTCTCTTCCACCCCACGCTAACTGTTTGGGACTGAAATTTTACTTGTGTACGGGCCCGGTAGTGCCCCATCTGCGAAAAAAATTTTCGTGCCCTCATTTCCCCTAATAGGGGAGATATGAGGGGTTAAAAATTTTTTCCCTTTTTCTTCACAACCCACGTTTATCAGATCCCCGAAGCTTCACAAGCTGCTAGCCTTTGACCTGTTCTACAATCTCTGAAAATTTGGTGAATGTAAGGTTCATAGTTTTTTTGCTATACCAAAAACACGGGTTGAGCGAATGGCAGGTCTAGGCGTAGTAGATTTCCTCTAAAACGGAGTCTTTATATTCTGTTGGACACTCCTTCATAGTAGGTACCGTCTACCAACGTTGGCGACTACGTGACTACGCGCACGTACGCGTCAACATCGCAGTGACCGCCACCCACCTACGTTTATACGCTGAGTGCCTACTGTTGCGCAACAGTTGCACATGTAGCCACCTTCTTATCGCTATGGTTTTGTCACCCAAAAAGGTAGTCTACATTTTTTGTCTTGCTTCTGTATTGTATGTCGTTCTGTACTGACGCACGTTTGTTGCGTCTTTAATAAATGTTCGATTTGTCGTGGATTTACAACAGATTCACTACAAATCAAAGTTAGTGAAATTTGCGCTGTAATAACTGATTTGGTTCGCGCCATGATAAAGTCCGTGCGAGTGATCACGAGACACATACAAGGTGCTTGCAAAGAGCTAGCAGGAAGGAACCCCCGTGGAACGCCGGACAGACGGATGACAGACTGTATGGGTCCCTGACCGCGCGCAGTCGGCGGCAGCGTATGTAAGTAAGTAAAGAATGAATTCAGCTGTCGTCGTCTCGTCAGAGTGCATTCGCGTTTCCAACAATCAGTTTCTGCACGTCTGCACAGCAGCGTCGAATAATTGTCTGCATTGAAACGGCCGAGATGTCCAGTGAGAAAAAAAGAGAGATGCACTTCCTAAGTTCCTATCATCTGCTATTCCGCCTATACTATACTATACTAACTGCCTTCGACGACTTTCAAAAACGTATAACTCTACAAAATGTTAACAGGAATCATCTGAATATACAACTGTGCCCTCCCCCTTAAACCAAGGTGCTTTTTCACATCTCACTGCTTTCCAGTCTCCTTTGTGTGTTACTCGAAATCAGGGGATGCTTTTCAAGGAATAGATCGTCGATGGTGAAGCAATGACCGAAAGCTATTATTCGTTTAATTACGTTCCAAGGCTGCGTTACTTGGACACCGGAAAGTAATTTACGTCACGCACGTGCATAGCTCGATAGAAACGTGCACAGGTAAGTTAGAGCATTTGTTGGCCGCCATCGCCAGTAGCGCTAGGCCTACTTTTTGTTCTAGCTTGTAAATGAATTGAAAATTTCCACTTGTAAATAATGACAGCAATAATGATAATAATCTACTACCGGTATAGCTTATGTGGCGCCAGTAGCCCCTATGCCAGAAATAGTTCAGGGTCGCTGAAGGAGAGTCATGGTAACAAATACTAGGTTTAAGTGTATCCCGGAAGTAGTGTTTTAATTTGTACTTTAATGCATTCAGTGAACAGCTGCTAACAGTATCGGTGGTCAGGGAGTTACGGACAATAGGTGCAGTGCAGTGCAACAAAAAGTTCGGTCAGCGAAGCGAGTTTCAGAGGTCGGCTTGTAGAATTTCGGAGTGCAGTGTCGCAGAAACGGCGTCGATAAGGCGTCAACAATTTCTGCAGTTTACGTCCGTCGATAAAAAGTTTATTGTACCCACAGGTGCAGTTTTTAGTTTGCTTTTAAAGTTTAACTAAAAAAACTGCTTGCATTTAGTCTGTTATGCTGCAATGTGTTTTAGTTCGTATGAGTACTACTATTCAGTGTGTCAATTTGTTTTCACGAGCTGTTGTGCAATATTACACGGCTTGTCATAAAAATAAATTGCCATTCTCAGTGCTTTTTGCCAGACTGCAACTGAAAGCACCAGAATATTTATGTTAATTTAAGTACTTGCATAAAGTCTGATGTGACAGCTGAGATATGACAGTACATAATGCTGTGTATCTTGTACATTAGCACTGTAATCTTATAGTTGTAACCACGCAGCTGTTTCAACAGTGCGTGAATGAGTGAGTGAGTAGAGAGCAGCTCATCTCTGGGACGGTCATTCTAGGCTACCGCTATCGGTATCACCACAAAAAATAGCAAAAAGTTCAACAAACTAACACAAAAATCCATTACAATAAAAAACTGTTTACAGTTATAGACACGTGCACACAAACATGATATTAATTTTTTTTAAATGACAAGATTTATACTGACGATTTAGCTGCCTACAATACAACATAATACAATACAATACAATATTCGCTTAATAAAAGCCACTGCCAGAAAACAGAGCGCATTACACACATGTACACAATAATTAGAACATTTAAATGTTTATATAAATACTGAACTATAAAAACCATTTCAGTAAAGATTTTGTACAATGATTGTGTTTTTGTATAAAAAATATACTAGCAGAGGTGAGAAGAGTAATCGGGTATCTTTTTCAGGTAGCCGTTATAAGAGCAGTTTGTTCGCCTGGTTGTTCTGCTCCTGTGGTTTGTTTTGTTCATTTCGCTCAAATAAAACGATGACGATGATTCTCCAGCCGCGCATAAAGCTCCGATTTCCTGCGTCTCCGCCTCCTGTAGGGCAGACCAGCGAAATAACGTCACGACTAGAGGAAGCAAAAATGGACGAACAAAACAGCGCAGAAAACTGATCAATCGTGCGTGGGCCTAGCTCCGACAGTCTTCTTCATTAGCGTCGCACGTGCAAACAAATACTGTCACGTCACGCCACGTCAAATGTCATCGTTCGTCGAAGAACATTGAGCGCCAGGTTGGGCGGCAGGAACCTCAAAGATTGTAACTGCCGTTGCCAGCTTGGAACAGCTACCATTTTCCTCTCAGTGGCGTCGATCGCGAGGCGAGACGAAGCAGGCGATCGCCCCCGCCCCATGAAATACTAGGGCGTAGTATGAGTGAGTATGTCAGTTTTTCTCCAAATAATATTTTGCCCCCGCATTTACCCTTAAAAACTAAATTTGGATTGACGTTGCCATGCCCGCCAACCGCCGCAACATGTGATTCTGAGATGGTGCAGATCTGCCGAAATGTGAATTCAACAACTGCGCCAGACTGCATTAAGTTCTCAGACAATGCACGTCGTTTGTATTGTTATTAATTCGGACAGAATTCTAGCCTTTCAGAAAGTGTTTGGAAAAAATGTTTAAACTTTAAATGCGCTTTTTGTGGGCCAAAAAAAAATTAAAAATCGTTTGTAAACCTTACATTATAAATAAGACGCTGCGGCTTTTTTAAAAATCGACTTTTATTTGAAGTAAAATGCATTGCTTCAGGATGTAAGAGTATCAAATGTTTGTCAAATCGTCTATAAAAGGCAAGTAAAAAATTTGTCATTTTAAGAGCACTTTAATTCTTGTATTCAAATATTTCAAATTATAGTAGTCGTTTTTGCACTGACGTTCAACCTTTGGTAAAAACATAAAAAAGTTTTTAAAATCTTTTTTAAACGTCAAAAACACGTTTCTATAAAAATCGACAGATTACCAAAAAAGTACACAGAAACGTCTGTGGTTGTTTAACTAACACAAGGGTGCTTTATTCGATGCCGTTTACAAGACGCCAATATTCTTTTAGAAAGGCAAGATGCCTGCACCTGACGGGACGTAGCTTGACGTGACATACGCCTGCGCACGTACTGTACGTGACGCTAGCACAGGTTTGACAATAACACGACAGTTTGTTTGCTCGTACGCTCCACTAATCACCAAGCGCAACGTGATCGCACGACGTACGTGTGGTTTCGGGCCTGCCCGCTGAAACATGACCATCCGGCTTATTATCTGTTTGCTGCTTCCCACAGTTTTTTCTTCATAGGCTTAATAACACTGCACGCTTTCTACAATTGAAAAATCAATATATAAATTTCGCCATCTGTCGTTAATGAAGTTGCATAGTACACATGTATACGAGCAGATGAATTTTGGAAACATAATGTATGGACTGCACGGTAGCACTTTGCAAGTTTTCATGACCGTGTTATTGCAAATTTATTGCCGAGACTACCAGGGAAAGAATTTATTTCGAAATTTGGCTTGTTTTGGTGAAGTTTCCAGGTTTTAAAATTATTTGGCGGACACTCACTAAGTTCCGCTTTGTAGATTGTTTTGCGTTTTTTTTCTGTCAGCAGCGAAAACCAAAAGACAAGATAACGAAAAATAGCAATAAAAAAAACGAGCAGTCACAGTGAAAAAAGTTAAAAAAACGGATTTTCATGCACGCTAAAAACACCAAACCGCGTGATATGAGGCTATGCGGAAAAACCAGGCAACCAAAAAACGCCAAGTAAAAGACGTTCGAAAAGAAATGCGAGCAGAACGATATAATTACAGTAAATTGAAGTGGCAGCACAGGACCCAGGGAAACGAAAGCAATGTATGTGGCTCATGCTCCACTGGGAGCGACAAGACGTGAGTTAAACTGAAGTCACGATTGCCGCTGCTAATTCGAAGCAGTTTAGTCTCGTGCGTGAACGACGCATCATTAACCGAAAATAATGCGTGTTGTTGAAAAAAATTGCGTAACGTCGATATATGCATTTTCCAGCGTGTCTCTGAGCTGAATTTGTGTACTGTTTTAGACGCCGGTGCCGCTGTCCATCTGACTAAAGAAGCGCTGCACATTTCAAGTGAAAGCAATTCGCGCACGTGTTTGCTGTAGCGGAAATTAACAGTACACTATACGCGATGGATGACTCTATCGGCAACGAAACCGGAACCGGAAACGTAAGCGACAGTGTCATGATGGCGGTTGAGTCCGACTGCAGTTTGTTTACGTTCGTCGTGTACGTGATCGTCTTCGGCGCAATGGTGGCGTTTGGCCTGGTCGGCAACTGGCTGTCGTGGTTCGTGTTGGCGTGGGACCGGCGAGACCGAGGCCGAGTGGCTTCATTCCTCTTGCGGTCGATGGCTGTCGCAGACAATCTGTTTCTGATGGCCGCGGGACTGGCTCAGATCAGCTCGGCGCTCATCTTCTACTTGGATTCGTCCGGCTACGGACAGGCGGCCGACGTCGTCGCTACCCATCAGAACCTATCGGTATCGAGGAAAAACACAACAGCAGCAACAACATCCGTGTCACCGGACTACAACAATACTTACCACACTGATGCCGGAGATGGAGGCACGTTATCGCTGTACGACGTCGTCAGCGCTTACGTCACGACCTACGTCACGGTGTGCGTGTTTCCGCTGGTTCACGTGACTCAGATGTGGACTGTCTGGATCACGGTGCTGGTAGCTCTGAGTCGGTACGTGGCAATCTGTCGTCCGTACCAGGCTCCGCGCCTCTGCACCATGCGCAGAGTACGTCAGCAGGTGGCTGTCGTCGCCATCGCCATCGTCATCTACAACGTACCACGCTTCCTCGAGTTCAGAGTCGAATACGACGAATACCAGGTGATTTTTGCTTTTATTTTTTTCTGTGCTTTTTATACCGCGAAATAATGCGCCGTTTTGCAGTTGTCCAATTTACGCTTTAGCGGACGTCATAACGCGTTAGTAAATCCATGTCCATCAAAACCAAATAACGCCGTTAAATGTTAAAGCGAAGATAAAAAAATATCACGCACGGCTGCTTTCCTTTTTAAGGGCTATTGTAGCGTCTTCAAACATCGCCAAAACTATCGACACAACGCCTAAAAGTCGAAACAAAACTGATGAAATCGCGCCCGTATATTCGACTGCTGCTTGATATTTTTTTCAGTGACTGATGGCATAACTTTAGCGGAAGTTGTTAAGATCCATAGCGGTGGCATTGACTGCAGAAACTGGTTGCGGGAGGTTTGCCAATGTTCAGGATCAAAACTGTCGTTTGATGAAACTTTCTGGGAGGGGGATTTGTTAAATAACAGATGGGCATATAGTGTCAGGGTGACTGGGTGTCGGGGTAATTTATTCGGCCGTTGAATTAAGTGCGTGGGATCGTTCTGGATTCATTTGTCTGTCGTGCTATGTGAAGCTGCCGGTCGCCCACGAGACGGGTCTCAAGCAGTCGTTCGTCTACGCCATCGTTTACGAAAACATTCTTTACTGCTTGTTCGTGTTTCTCGGACCGCTGCTGATCCTCGTCTCGCTCAACGCCTGTCTCGTCAGTGAGCTCGTGCAGGCCAGACGACGTCTACGTGACGCGCGAGGACATCGGTGCTGCCGCGTGGCGAATCAGTTTACAACGACATGCAACAGGCCCGACGACGTTTGCGTGACCGACGACTTCCGGCAGTCATGTGCGGCGAGACGTCGGTCGAAGGCAGCGAACAAAACCTCACCCTGGTCATGGTGGTCATTATCGTCGTCTTCGTTGTCTGTCAGACGCCGGCGTTCGTTAATCAGCTCCTCTTCTCATTCATCGGAGCGCACGATTATCAGTGCGGCAAGGTCGGTTACAGTCTTTGTCGCAAAACATGCATCTCGTCTTACCAGGTTGCTATTTATCTCCGTAATCATCGTGAATTACCATAACTTAAAGCCGGCTGACTTCATATACGGTACGCGCGGCGATTATGTTACGGTTCGCTAAAGAACACGCAGTACATAACACGAATATTAGAACTGGAACATTTGCCTCGCTGCCGTTTGACGCCGTTCTTTTCAGAAACCCCCCGCTAATATTCGCATATTGCTATTTGCTAGACAGTACATAGTGTCTGGCGTCTGGTCGACATTTTCTTCTTGGAAAGTGCACCGTATAGCCTACGTGTATCTGTATTAAATTTGATTTGACCCAAAGGACACAATTTAACATCTCCAAATTTGGGGCGCAATTTAAGGTCACACTTTTGAGTGAAAAGTCGACGAAGGATTATTTAATATATTCAATATATTTATTTATATTATGGCGTATATCGCTTTACAGTATAGTGCTGCCGGCTTTACCTCTAAAGATATCAAAGATACAGCGACTGAGTCTCGCAAAGAGCACTAGAAATCGTCGTATTTCCACGGTATTCGACTGCACCATTGTCGTTTGATGTTCCTTGTCCAATATGTGTCACCATTTCTCTTAATTACTTTATATATCATTTTCAATTCCAGATTTGGGGGTGTTGTTCTTTGACTAAAACGCCGATTTTAGGGCTCCGGAAAACGAACTAAAGCTGATTATATCGTAATTACTTTGAATGTAACTATTAATGCAATAATAGCACAATCGTTAACGTTACAGATGGACAGACAGCTCGGCAGAACAATAGTGCAAACAGGAATTTAAACAGAATTTGTTGTTTGGATGTAAGCCACAGTCGCAAATCGGCTCTGTCAAACACAGCTGAGAGGTTTGGGACCAACGAGCGCCTAAAAGCCAGCTAAGCCGGCTTAATCTGCCGCAGTTAACCACTTTACGTTGGTATTTAAGACGCATTTATTTTGTAGTTCAGTAAACGCGTTACTTAACAGCCGCAGGTGGTTTTTATTTTTGGACGAGAACATGTGGAAATATAAAAAATATTTTGAATGCAGACTGACTACTACGGCGACATGTCTGCTGAAATTAACAGAGAGTTATTAACAGTTTAATTAAGCCTATAGTATACTGGGTGTCTTCTGAAGAAGACAGGGCATCAGTGGGGCTACTCGTTAGGCCTAGAACATGAAATGCAACTTTTGGCATTTTTACACACACATCACTTTTACAAATCAGACAAATACTAGTTTTAAGGAGGGAAAAAATTTGTGAACTGCTTCAAGAGTGCTTTCTATAGGAACTAGCCCAAATCACTTCCTGCTGTTGGGATATATTTAACGAGCAAGATTTAGCATCTTGTGGTAAGTAGGGCTGTCGGTCAGTATACGGTAAACTTGAAAATGTCAGCATCCGTTCGTGTTTGTGTTCTACAAGGCCTGTGGATCTTATAACATGCTACGCGTCTTGAAAAGATTTATTACAACACCTGCATGCTTTAATATCTGCCTCTTTGGACAGAGGCGCCATGCAGTGCGCCACATTATGCTCTGCTTGCGACCTTTGACGCACGTTATGTCCAGTGCAGCTTTGTATGAATTAAATCATCCACATGCTATTCTGCTCGTTTTATTCCTTGCCTTCCAGCGCTTTGCCTTCAACCGTCCTCGCTCTGAAGGTAGGCCGCACTATAAATCATCGCTCTCCATTCAGATCTGTTATTCGCTTTCCAGCATGCGTCTTCAAGCTTCAGTCCAGTCCATAAAGTGACATTATCCATCCACGATGTTTTCATTTTTTATTTTCTATAGCAGAGTCTATCGAATTATGCTTTTCTTTCAGTGATTGACCTTATCTCGTATATTTTATATGACAGACTTCGGCGGTGTTCTAAAAATTCTTGCTTTTTACGTACCGTACACTAGTAAGTAAACACCTACTCCAAGAGATACAAGACCCGCGAATTTGTTTACTTGCCCTAAATAGACTATGTCTTAATGCTTTCATTTCAAACATTTCCAGCAGACGTAAATCTTTTTAGCACCAAAATGCTCAGCAAACTTTTATATGAATAAATACAATTTTAGTGCAAATTGCTTAAATATTAATTCCCGGAAGCGATTACACACCAGCAGCGATGTTACCTTCAAACAGTCAATTACAACACATTTATACAGCGCCGCAAATGGTTCGTCGTTAAAAAAACTTTTCGAATCGGAAGAAGCTAAAGTGTTGACAGAATGCTGCGTTTTCCTCGAGCATGCGAAAATGGCGCTGGCCTATAGGCCTACGCTATTTGATGTCCTGTATGATGAAAAATCGATTTCATATTCCGGCAACGTTGGAAGAAAGGGCGATAGGCCTAAAGGCTAGTAGCCGTCGTCGTCGTTCCGTAAGAATTGACTCAAACATACATGTCAGACGGTTAATAAGTTAATTTGCAGTCAAAATAAGCCGCAGGGTACAGCAGCTGAGTGGGCGAGATGTCGCTGCCATTAAATCCGTTGTGCATTGTTTGTTGCAAATTTTTTTTTGGTCAGGGCTTACATTCAAACTGTTGTCGGTATTACTTTTTCTGGGTTCACTTAGCCTATTAGCTGCTGAACAAAGAGCAGTTTTTTTTGGCATTTTTCGAACTTTGCTCTTTTTATGTTATCAGGTAATTTCTAAATATTTCGTTGTAAAGGTGCATTAAATCCAATGCGTTATTTTCTGGAACACGCTATAGCTGGATTCTACGTTTATATCGAGATAAACGAAATATAGGACTGCCGCTAAACCGTAGAATTATCCAGCATAATAGACATTCTGTAGTTATTGGTTTGGAATTTAAGTGAGAGGTAAGTAAGTGAGTGAGTAAGTAAATTGACAATAAAGTGCACAGTGTCGGCGAGCAGCCCGCCAAATTCGGCTAATCCGAAAGCCGTTTTTCATTTGACGGCGTAACTGACTAAATGATAATGATGATGATGATGAGTAAGGCCTAATTGATGCTATTGATGTTTGGCAGCACCTGCAGCAGAAAAACAGTCACGACTGCGTCATTTTCTGTCTGCCTGTCAGTCCGTTTGATAGGCTAATAATGCCCAGCAGGCAGGACTGTCCTTGTTGCCCACCGGAACAAGCTGGTCAAGCTCGTCATTGGGGTCAATGACAGTAATGTTTTCATGGTCAGGGTTATCAGCGACCGGAACGCTGACACGTTGTTATACCCTCAGCATATTGTAAACAGGCTGCGAGATAGCGACCCTTATTGTCAGACAGCCTTTCGTAGCTGTGTTTGTCCGTCCACTGTTGATGGCGCTTTGCATCGCAGCTCCGGAACGGCTTCTTGTATAAAGCGCAGTCGCGAGCGGTGTCACCTACTGGTTTGTATTAATTTTTAGCCTACCAGTTTTATTCGAATGTTTTTCTGTTGCTGCACACTTCTTAATACAGACTTCGTGTCTGCCGTGGTATGTTCCATTAATAATTTTGCTGTACTAATTCTCCACTGTTGCCGTCATACTATGTTAAGTGATTTCATATTATAAATTGATTGCTTTACTGAAGACTAGGGTTACACGTACGTGTGTAGACGTACTACTACTACTTCCACATCAGCAACCTGGCGGTGTCGGCCAACTCGTCGGTGAATTTCATCATCTACTGCATACTGCGACGTCAGTTCCGGCGCCGACTGAGCGCCTACTGCCGCCGCAGCAGCCGCACCCGACACCGCAGCGCGTCACACGCCCACGAGTCGCCGACACAGTCTCGACCACCAGGCTCGTCCTGTAAACCCAGTCAGTCTCGACCGCACGGCTCGTCGTACACCGACAACGAACGCCACTTAGGCCCGTCCCGTTACGAGCTGATCCCAGTCCGCTGTCAAGTACCATCCGACTGTAACGAGACGGTCGTCGTCATGGAGTGATAGGCACGATAATAACAATAACAATAAAGCAGTCATTCTTTATAGCGCCGTCGTATGTTAGGTCATGACTTCAGAGGCGCGCGGCTGGCGGCAGGTCATGTTAGTTTCAGTTGTATCATCGACTGAACTATGATAATAGTATTCGCCCTGACGGGATGACAGTGATTCCTTGGGCTCCCCAGTCCCCACAGGGCCTATGGTACCTCATGCATGGCTGTCTGTCCATGCGTTTCCATGTCAGATGTTGACGCGACAGTCAACAACGTGGGATCGGCCCACGGCAGAAACTGCACTGCAGCTGAGCTCAAAACTGTCAAGCAGGCTTAGGCCAACGTTTGATAGCAGTAATAACAGTAGGCCTAATAACTACAGGCCTAATAACGCAAGACGGTGCCACAAAATTTTTGCTATTAATATGCTGCTATAACACTGATGTTCTAAGTTAACGATAAACGGTTTTCCCTGAATTGCCTAACACGACAGTCTGTAAACTGGCTGATATTCCAGGGTTACCGTATCCAGACCAGTACGCGATCACTTCGTATACTGTGCGGTTGCGCTAACTGTGGACAACACTTAGAACCAACTTTTTGTGAACAGTTGTGCATAGCGCCGTAATGATGCTGCAGAAAATGCGCTAAACGTTCGCTTCAAGATTACACTAGTATTTAGCACTCATACACCCTAGTGTCTGTTGGTAAATTTCAACTTCTTCCGCGCATAGTTTTTCAACCCGTGACGACGCTGTGCATAAGCCTAGGTGGAAGATCCCCATTCTCCTTCCTCTTTCTCTCTCTTCACCTATCCCCTATCTTCATTACTCTTTTCTCCTCTCTTCAGTCTTAGCTTTTCCTGTTTTTGACGTGATATTCGTGGTGTCACTTCCGGGAAAGTTGTTGAAGTCCTACATTTCTGCAGGTGACTTTATACAATTGCTGTGCATGGGTAACTTGACACGATTATCAAGTTACCAAGAAGGCTCATAACGATGACGGACAGACGGAATATTTATAGTCAATTAGAGGTAACAAGACAGTCACAGAAATTGAGAAAATAATGGATTAACCCATTTGGGCAAAATGCCTAGATTGGGTGGGCAATTTGTCCAAGTGGGTGGACTTTTGCCAACCTAGTTTACAAGTAAAATTGCTCTGAAAACAGTGCTTGGCGGTGGTTTTATCTCACCGATCGAGTTTTCTGCAGGCCTAGTTTTTGCCAATTCGCTAGATATAGGCCTACGTGTTTCACGTGATTTTCATCGTCCGGGCATTTTGGCAAGCATTTGTAGTTTCATTACAAGCCAACGTAGAAGTACTGAAAAACTTGCAAGTATAGCGTTTATAATTTATTGCAACAAAACAGGCCGCCCGTAGGATATACACTGTGTCTCAAAAAAACTGGGACCCCCGACATTTTCGACTGTAACTTTAAAAGCTATTATTGGATTTTGATAGTTTTTGGTACGAGTATTCCTGACACAACTTGCCATCAAATGACCAT
>Ga0056128_1007918_pt1 | contig 13423 bp, 10 predicted proteins | sample WorMetLIZISLAND2_FD_71113 | JGI IMG/M metagenome (GOLD analysis project Ga0056128, IMG submission 71113) | Marine gutless worms symbiont microbial communities from Max Planck institute for Marine Microbiology, Germany - Olavius geniculatus... ... | reverse complement strand
AAGTCGTACATGGGCTTTTGATTGGCACCGAGAGCAATGACGGCAGATGACCATGAACACCAAAATAGAGGTTTTATGCATTTTTGGCCATTTTGGACTGCGAGACACATTTCAAGAGCGAATTGCGCCGAGATCAGTAGAGACAGACAAGGACAAGCTGCGTGTGAAATTTTCAGCATTGAACGTAGATTTCGACGGCCCAAGTCTCGATTTTCTAGGTTCAAGAAGACCTGCGCACGAAGGCATCAAAGAGCGTTCCCCCGTAAAAGTTGTTATTTTACCGCTGTTGGTCAGTTTTTGTGAAAAACCGTTGAAGATAGGCACGGGTATGCTGCCTATTGCAACAAGCATAGTGACGAGCTTTTTAGTGGTATTAATATTGATGACTTTGAAAGACCCTGAACTCCCACAATAAGAGGTTTTATCGATTTTTGCGATTTTCGGCTGCGGCGCACATCTCAATAGTCAATTGCGACGAAACGGTTGGAGATAGACTAAGACAGTCAATTTGCTATCAGGAGCTCGTATATGTTTTCTCGCGTCTCGTGAGCATTAGCTCAATTTTTGTTACTGTACTGTAGCCCGTCTGTCTGTGCGTCCGTCTGCAGAGTGCAAAAACAGGTGAAAAGATCGAGATGCCATTTGGTGTGAAGACTTGCAGGGAGCCTGCTAGCAACGTGCAGGAAGAGTTTGCTGAAATTGTTGCAAACTCTTTTTGAAAGAACCGCTCATTCTAAAACAAAATCCTGTGCTGCAAAAATACTGCACGAAAGGACGAACATTTCTGTTCACCGATGGGAAGTTGCGTAGGCCCCCAAGTGCTTTTTCGCAGATATCGAAGTTAACGACCTCGGATGACCTTGAACTGTCATTACGTAGGCCTGTTCTATCGTACAAACCATGCATTATGCGGAGCCCAAGGAAATGCTAAAAAGAGGTTGACCCACTCTGTCAGCGGCAGTAAATGCAGCCCATGAACGCTTCTCTACGCATTCTGAGACAAATCGCATCAACTGATTGCAGTGTTTCGCGGGTTTTCCTGGGATAACACGGCTTGCTTGTTGTCTGACGCAGCGGGAAAGAAGCGAGTTTCAGCGAGCGATCGCTGCGCTGACGTCGGAAAACGAGCAACTTCGATTGGAGTTAGAGAGACTTCGATCAGACCATTACAACAGATGTGTGTCTTGTCAGCGTCAGTATCTTGACAATACTACAGCCCCATTTCCGCAACCGATACCGGCTGCCGTCACACTATCACAATCACAGGTCAGCTCTTATCTGTTATCTTATGTTTTGCGTGGGTGCTTTTTTGTGCATAAATGTGAACTGCTGTACATTTTGTTTATTTGCTAAAGCTAACTATGCAGCTTTGACAGGTTTAGGCCTGGACTGGTCTAGCGGTCTGCCGATATTGAGTTTCATTTTATTTCATTTATTTAATCAGCAAAAGGGCCACAAGGCCACTTACATCACAGTAAACTGCACAACATTACAAAAACTTTACAATATACAAACCAAGTAAAATGAACTTTACAAAAGCTAGTCAAAATACGCACAGTAAAAGTATGCCGAAATGCATTAGGCAATACAAAAATGACTTCTCGGGCAGATTATTTCAGGCGCGTTTACTACTCGCTGACTAAAAAAGTCAAATCAAAGTCTTTGAACTCGCCCAGTATAGGCTGAGTTAACAAGGGCTTGACGGCTAAATTATGAAATGTTTCGTGCTTGTTCAGCGCATTAGAGGTTTTTTTAACTGTACGCATTGTAGAAATCTACGTTTTGTTCCACTAACTTACTTGCTAGCTCACAGTCGTCACATTTCTATGCAGACGCAAGACGCCAGTGAATTTGGTCAACAGCAGTACAAGCAACAACTGCCGCCGGGCGCCGTACAGCAAGTCACATCTAGCAACATTGTAGATCCGCAAGACCCTGATCAACCGCCAAAGATTCCGCCGATCCAGAACTCCGTCCATATCCCTGCAGAACCCGCACCAGTGGATCTGTTGCCTGAATCCAGGGATGTTTACCAGGTTAGGCGGCTGGTCCCTGTCTGACTTTATGCTGCATTTGCCTGCTGTTTTCTGTATTGCTTATTATGCGGCCGTCCTAATAGTCCGCATTACTGGTCTTACCTCTCCGTCCGTCCGTCCGTCCCTTACTGGCTCCTAACTCAAAAATAAAAAAAATCTTCTAAACGTTTCCGGGGCAGGTGTAAGCAATCGGTGTTCCAATTTTTAGCTAAAACGATTAAAGGTGACGCGGGCGACCGCACAATATATCGGCACTGGACCGACATATTTTTACTGTCCGCGGAAGCGACAACAATATTGAAAATCTTTATTCACCATCACTGGTAGCACAACAAAATAATTAAAGAAAAATAGTAAAAAATAAACTTATACAATAATACGACAAAATCAGAATTTTAACTACCAAAGCTTACTGTAATAATATAAACACAATATTGTTTTTAGCACTATTGCTTAGTTTTTAGACCGCCCAGAACGGTGGTTCCCGGCGGGTTTATGTTTTGCCGCCGATGTTTTTTTCAACGCGAGATCTCTGCCCTCTTTAGGCCGATCGTCGTGAAATTTTGCCACGTGATTGGAAATTAAGTGGGCTTTATAATGCAGGTTCAAACATTTAGCGTTCCCCTCCAAAAAAATTGCGAACCAAAAACATGCTAAATTTGGTGTGATTTCGCCCGATTTTACACTTCGACCACTAATATTCAAAACCGGAAAGCTATTGTTTCCAGAGCGATTCCTCATGCGTTCGGAGAATAAAGTCCCGTGAATTTTGTTTCACTAACTACAAAGTTTAAGATGTGAGTTTGGACTTACCGAAATCGACTTTTTGAAAGACCTTATCTCGGCCCTTAAGGAGTGCAGCGCCCTTAAATGTTTGTACACTCTAGAGAATGACCAAAACTTGCTTGCACACACCTCACCGGGGAAGGTGTCCCCGAACAATTTTTGAAATTGGGGTCAAAAATTCGTTTAGAACTTAGCTTATTTGGCACAATAACTTTGGAGCTAATGGGAGTAACTTCTCAAAACTTTTTCGCATGAATGCATAAATGGGCGAACCCTAACTTTATCGACGCATCGTCATCATCATAAGGTGGTCATGATAATTTGCTCCCGCACCCCGAAAAAATTGAGAGGACACAAACGCCCAATATTAGGCGCGATTTTGGACAACTATAGACTTTGGCGGAGAAAATCTCTGGAAGGAATGGCGATATCAACATTTGACAAGCGAGAATCGGCGTTATCAGCTATGATCCCTTCCACGTTCGAGCAAAAAATAGTGAACTTTGATTCACTAACAACAACGGTTATTTGGCTAATGTTTACCCACCCTAAATCGTCAGCCGTTAGTTGCAGTTTCTCGTCCGAGAAAATCGGAAAGAATAAGAATCAAAGCTTTCGATTTTCTTGGACGATGTTTTCAAACCTCGGAAGACTCGGCGATGTCGGACAGATTGTGGCCCGCCATAGCCAAGGGCCGCCATAGCCACAATGCCATAGCCATAGCCAGGGACCGTTATAGTTAGGGTTACGGTTAGGGTTATGACCCCACATTCTTATAGGCTTCCCATAGAAGCTATTCAGCTCTCCTTTCCTCAAGCGGGGGTTCTGTGGGAAGCCTATAGAAATGTGGGGTCTTGACCCTAACCGTAACCCTAACTACGGCGGCCCCTGGCTATGGCGGGCAACACCTCGTACGAGAAAATCGGTGCGAGTACCCACGGCATAAGCTAACGGACGGACAGACAAACAACGACGAACAGACTGAACTAAAACATAACTTTCTTCCTTCGACGGAAGTAACTAAAACACTACTGACTGATCAATCGCCATAGCCATAGCCAGGGACCGTTATAGTTAGGGTTACGGTTAGGGTTATGACCCCACATTCCTATAGGCTTCCCATAGAAGCTATTCAGCTATCCTTTCCTCAAGCGGGGAATTTTCTTGGCAATTGTAGGACTCAAGAAGTAGGCCTAATGAGTTTGGGTGATCCGTAGTAGATGTATCGCATGACTTCGCCGAACGTATTGTTCATGGTCATGATCGACTCCGGAGTGTAGGTTTGGCGCACATCATAATGCGCCATGATGTGAACGACATACAGTTCCCTCCAGTCGATCACGCGGTTCCACAGGTCGTATCTCTCCGTCCAGTCGGGTGTCGTGAACTTATACGGTTCAACGTGCAGAAGATCGGGGTGCGCTAAGTACAGCTGATAAGGTACGCGCGCACAGTTGTAGTCCCAGTCAGCTCCGCGATAGTCGTTACGATATGACTCGTGCACCAGACGCAGGAACGTTGAATTTTTGCGCGATAATATGATACCAGCGATGAACTTTGGCGGCCTTTCTTTGCCTACGACACACGCACACGCATCCAGTGATGGTGGGTCCTCAATGACACAACCGTGTACCGCGCAGAGTAAGAGTGAGGCACAAACAGCGGCGTCGTGGGTCAAAAACGTAGGCGCAGCATCAAGTTGTAACTTTTCTACAGAATTCCGACATACAGTTGCAAATTTCGACATAAGACATTACAGGTGCTTAAAATTTAAACTGTGGTCCAAATTTCTCCAAATTTTGCATTTTTGGACTACATTTTTGTGAAAGGAAAAAGACACTCCAATAATTTTCCGACAGCCAAAAATTTAGGATGTGCAATTGCTGCCCCATGCTACGGCGTAATTGGACACAAAGTTTCCCCCAAACTTTTAACGATAAAGCTGACGAGAAATTTGAGCTAATGCGATAGCGACATAAACTAGAGTCCATGCTGATTGTTTCGTCGTAAAATTTTACGGCAACTTTGTCTCCAAAAGAGAGACAGACAAATTTAGTCAAACCGACGATGAAAACAGATTTTGCATAATATCGCATCATTGGGTCATGGTCAAGCAGTTAAAGGTCGTTTGTTTGCGGCTTACAGTTTAGATCTATCTCTTTTTAAATTCTCGTGGTCAGCTACTGAAGTTCGAAAAAACATCATCTAGGCCTAAGCACTAAAGAGCGGTATGGCCGTTTAGACCCCTAAGCCGCCGACTTAGCCGTGATTTTGCTAAGCCGCCGCCGCTACAGCCGCCGCGAAAATCGCGGCTAGCCGTGAAAAATTTTATAATATCGGTTTGTGTGACTAAAAATCACAAAGCGTTGTAGCAATAACGCCCCGTAACGTAATTTTCCCTACAATCAGTCGCACAGTATTACAAATTACAGTGTACAGAACACTTACTAGCCTACACATTGCATAATGCATTGCAAAATATCATGCCGGTTATGCATTGCTGCATTGCATAGATGTAAAAAACGTTCCAGAAAAAATATTTTTAAAATGTTAAAAGTCTTTTAAAACGTGGCAGGAGAAACTGTTCGTAAGCGTTTAATAAAAAACGTTAGCCTTAATTTGTACAACCTCATGCATAATTTCTAATTCTGTAGGCGCAGTTCAGCCAGAACTGGGGAGATAGAAAAAAGGGAAAAAGAGCGAATTTTATTTAATTTCAATTCAACCGTGTGGTCACATCACACTAGACTAACTAAGCAAACTACCACAAAACCGAAATTTGCATGTGGCCTATAAATTTGTTTTTGTGATGGTTTTAAAAGTGCTTCTCGAAGTTCTTGATAGAATTTTCGGTAGGCCCTAAACTTTTTTTCAATATAGAAAATGTTCACAAAAAACGTTAAAAACGCAAAAACGTAGCAAAAGTGTAAAAACTGCACGAAGCTGCAGGAACGTAGCGAAAATGCTAAGCCGCTGTCGCCTCAAAAATCGCGGCTTAGCCGGGACCTTAGCCGCGAAAATGCTAAGCCGGGCGTGAAATTCACTGCTAGCCGGCTTAGAAGTCTATGGCCGTTCAAAGTCATCTTTCCGACTTTTTCAGACCGACGACGATGCTGTCACTATTAAACGCATTAAATAAGTAGGTGCGTACCTAGCGTGGTGTCGTAGCGTCGAACTGGGTCAAGACTGTTGACGACAATGACATCATAGTCGAGGTAGATTCCGCCGTGCTGCAGCAGTATTTTCAGCTTGGCGACGTCAACCCGATGGTAGACACGAGTTATGCGCTGTCCGTAGATCTCGACCGGAGCGTCGTAGTAAATAATCGTCAGTCGTACCTAATGACGACAACATGCAATCACGTGCACTCGAACTTCAAGAATGCAATGATTTGGGTCTTGAAATGTGTGTTCGGGGTGAACAAAAAATCCAATTACCCCTTACCATAATTTGTCTCAATTTTGCCCCAGTTTTTGAGCTTATCCAAAAAGTTTTAAAACCGCAGAAAGGCGGCCCGATGATTTAGGCCTATAATTACTGTTAATAGCTCAAAAGACGTGACCTGGGCGGCTGCTTAGGCAAAAACCCAGAAATACTTTTACACCGTAATATGCTCCCTTACTCCTTAAAATAGTGATCACTGCATTTTAATGATAATTGGGCGTGGCCAAATGTATGACATGCAATATCTCAGCAATCGTGCGTGATCAAAAAATCACTTGTAAGAGAAAACTTATAATTATTATATCGCTAGTCCATTGGCAACGTGACCAACGACGTACGCCACATCACAGGCTAAACGATAGTTTAAGCCATGTGTTAACGGCGACTTCTCTTTTCTATGGAAAAGTCAAAAATTCGACCCCTCACAGAATCAAAACCCCTAATCTGATTAGGATAAAATTTGGCACGGTTGATTAAGTCGGTCAGACAATCCCTCATGCAAAACTTCATGTAAATCTGCCCAAGGGGGGCTTTTCGACAAATAGATGAAATATACGCAAACAAATTATAGCCATATACCTTTTTTCATAAACTCACCTACAGGTCAGACTCCTCGGCGAATTTTTGCACGCGATGGCTCAAACGATGCAGTTTCGCGCAAGGATGTGCCTTTTGGGGGTTGAAAATTTGAAATTAATATTTAACGTATTTATTCAAAACATTTCCAAAAATACAATGGCGCCTATGAGAAAAATTAAACAATTCTTTTTAAACGGTCATAACTTTGGTTGTATATAAGACAGAGTCGTAATTTTTGGTTCCATGGTATGGTTTTCGGGGACGGCCAATTTAACGGTGTCATTCAAATTTACCCCGCACTTTTCCTGGTTGCTATGGCAACGAAATTGGGGACAAAATGGGCTATAACTCGGTTTCTGCTAGAGATATCTGTGAGATCTTCGCATTCATAGGGGGCGAGTAGGGGTTGGGCCATTGAACACTGCCAACGAAATTTTACCTCGACCGACTCTTGTTGCCATGACAACGAAATTTGAGACAAAAGGGGCTATAATTCGGCTTCTGTAAGAGATATTTCCAAGATATTTGCATCTAAGGGGAGGTTTTGCGGGACCGGCTATTGAATGAGGCCAAACTAATTCCACCACAACCGATCCTTGTTGCCGTTTGAATGTCACGTGACCTCAAACGGTCAAGATCGTGATTGTAAAATATATGTGGCCAAATATCTCCGTAACTGTAGAAAAACGTTATTTTACTAATAAAACAGCAAATATAAGCTAAATGTACAAAACCTAAGTTTAGGCTATACACTTGTTAACGGTAACATTTAAGGACTTGCACATCGAAAACAGCAAAAATTACAAAAGGTGATATTATTCAGCAGCACATTGACACACAGTCAGTGTGATGCAGGCAATATCACCTTTTGTAATTTTTGCTAATTTCGATGTGCGTGGTCTTTAATGTTGCCGTTAACAAGTGTATAGACTTAGGTTTTGTACATTTATGACTGTAAAAGTCTGGATAATGACCCCGAAGGCAAGATAGACGCATGGTCACAATGAAACACCTGTAGAAAACCACACTCGGCAATCGACGGCGAGTCCAACGACCGCGTGACCGGTGACTTCACGTGACCCCAAGAGGTCAAAGTCGTAACCGCAATTTTTTCAGTTTTTATGTTTTCATAACTGCGTAAGATAAGCGTATACGGTAACGAATGATTATCTATATAAGGAATCTGAAATTGCTAGCCTAACTGCTGCATGACACGCCAGTGTTACGTGACCCAAATGGTGATATTTTATGGCTAAAATGGCTGTTAAAGACACCTAGTGTCTGTAACAAATATTAATTAACAAATGTTATACGCAGCAGATATATAGAGCGACAATGGGACAAATACTTTGTTTTACGGAATGCATTTCTAGTTTTCTGCAATTTGTTTTAGGTCTACGCTTTACGGTTGGCGAACTTCGCGCTCGCAAAAATTCTTTATAAATACCTAGATGTCTCGGTTGAGTTGTCGAATGAGAATGGGAATGGGAAATACTCGATAGGAAAATAAAAATGGAATTTTAGTTGTAAATGGAAATAGAAATGGGATGTGATGGGAATGGAATTGAAGCCATTGAAATTAGAAGGGTTTTGTACGAACGAAAATTGTGTTCCCGCACGTTTCGAATGCAGGTATATCTATCACTCACCTCTTTCGATAGTTGTTTCCACCACTGCCCCCTCGGCAGATAATTACAGTGCAACCAAATGGCGTCCGGTTTTTGAATGCGAGATGCGCTGAGGATGCTGACGTAGTTGATAAACGTCAGCTCTTTGTTTGGGTCGTTGGTGGACCAAATGAAATGCACCACGTTCGGCACCACGTAATACGTGTACTCAGTCGGCCGGTAACTGACTAGAGAACCACCTGAAGTAGGCCTCCGAGGACCACTTGTAGTGGGTCTCAAAGTTTGCTGCCAATCAACCAACCAATCAATTATTGGTAACGTTGTCTTCGACAAAAAGCACTAAGGACTAAAACAAAGTATGAGTCTTGACCTTAACAAAAGATTGCAAATTCCAAGACTTTTTCCTAGCCTATTAAATATTTCGAACAGCAATTAGACCTGACTAGTTAGGCCTATCGACTGGCATTCAGTAACATGCTTTGTCACATCCAACTATAATATTCATTAAAGAAAATTGTTCATTAGTGAGTGACATTAATGCGTTAAAATATTTTGTGTTGCATATAAAATTTTGATCTCTGTGCTTGTGTTGTTTTACGACTGCAATGATCAGAATCAGTCACTCAGTTAAGCATTACCTGTGGTAGGTAACAAATAGGCAGGTGTAATGACGTTACCTGTACGACGTAGTGTACGCCGGAGTCAAACACGAGTCCTCTGTATCTGACGCAGACGCTAAAGATGACGACATTTACTAGCACGCATAACGTCACTATGCTCTTTTTCAGTTCCGAACCACACAGTGACGTCATCGTGACGTCAGTGCCCCGCACGTTTCCATGGGCAGGCTGATGCTGCTGCGACAACAGTCTCATTATTGTTCATCATCAACTTTTGCAGTTTGCATTGAGCACGCTATCGACAACAGTGAAAGTTGAATAAGTTGCGTTGTACATACAGAGTGTTCCAAAAAAAACGACACAGAGAGACAGACGCGTTGCGTGATTTTAATGGCTTTGCACCCAACAGACGAACAAAATTACTATGGTTAATATCGGCTAAGCACTACGTGTAAAACGGCTTACAATAATCAGTAAACTTTACTGATGTGTCGCAAAATATAATCCATACCTTGCCGGTTGCTTAAAGCCGGGCGCACGACGCACGCACGCGCACATTGTCGTTCTGCTTCGACTACTCCAGACTATTAGGCCTAGACCTACCGTTGTACTTCTTAACCGGTACTGTAGCGTTAGTTAGGCCTATGATAGCCTAACTTCTAACGCGCTTGCTACATGCAATAGGATACAGTCATGTATACTAGACCTTTATGGTATGTGAAAGCTTGCTAGTTCCGTATCCGCGTGTACACAGTGTCCGGGAAAAAGTAACCCATTATAAGCTTACAATAGAAAAGTCAAATCTGAACAAATCTGAGTGAAACTTCGTACACTCACTTTCCAATAAATTGCTGAAACCATCACCAAATTTTATTTTTTAAAATATCTATCATTAGCAAAGTTATTGATTGTTGAATATCGATAACAAATTACGAGGGGCGTTCAATAAATTCCAGGACTAAGTCTTTAATACAACGACAGTAAATCGCACATTTCTGAAATTTATGTTACTTTTCAACATTATTCTCCCTGCAGTTCACTGCAGTGTTTCCATTGTTTTACAAGTCGGCTGAAACCCGTAGCATTAAGTTTTTTATTGGCAACTGTAGAAATTTCCGGACAAAATGCTGTAGAACATCTTCATCGTTTTAAAACTTAATGTCTCCAAGTGATTCACTGTGTGGTCCAAACAAACGAAAATTACTTAGAGCTAAATCTGGACTGTATGGCAAATGCTGTAGCAGTTCCCAGCCCATCTTTTCAATTCTCTTAACTGTCTAATGAGCCAATTGCACGGTGGAGCACTGCCATTTTAAAGAATGACAACTTTTTGCAGCAAACCTGATCAATTGCTGCAAATTGCTGGTCGTAATCAATCAGACAATAATGCCTGGTAATATTGTTCATTCACAGTATGTTTTTCAAGCAAAAAAGTCTGTAAGAAAAACTCTTCAAATAAACCAAAAAAATGCTTTGTCTGCAGCTGACCGTTTTTGCCATAAGCAGTGCTCCAACACTGACATCATCGCTAACTGATTAATGATCGCTGCAAAAGTGGGCGAACTATTCAAATACTTTCAAGTAAATAAAGCTAAATTTCAGCACTTTCTACACTTTCTGCGACTAGAAAAGTTTATGATTATTTTCTAATCTAATTCTCTAAACAAACGTCAGCGCCCATCATTTATATCTTAATAATAATGACGTCACAACGTGATGTCATAAATGAGACCATGGTAAGTGATGTACAATAGTGGCCGTACAACTTCATAATAGTTTTGGATTTCAGCTGTCACTGTGTGCTTACTGAGAAGAACAGTCCTGAAATTTATTGAACGCCCCTCGTATCTCCGTAAACAATATTCATTACAAAAGAAAAACCACAAAACCCTTTTGTACATTCGCGTAACTCTAACAAATAACATTTAATTTTTGCAACCTTTTACGTCAAAAATGCATTATTTATTGGCAATTGAATTGCAAAATTTCAGTTAAATTTGTTAACGCAAACAATAGTTACAGCGGCTTTTGTGAAATCACCCTAAAACCTGAAGTGTCCGGTATTGAGCAACTGCAACAGTTTCTTTAATCCTGACAGCGTCCACGGCTTGCTGGAAAATTCCGCAGTAAAGCTTTCCGTACTACCCTTTCTTCTGTCTTAACAGTTTAACTGAAACACAACTGTTTGCAGAAAATTCCGATTTGTTATTGTTTAAGTTATTGTTTACGTTGATTGCGTCAACAAACGTCACTTATGATGGCGAGACTGCAGTAGGCTCTGTTACGCCATGTTGGTAACGGATATATTTTATTATCGATATTCAACAATTAATAACTCTAATAAGAAATAATATTTTCAACAAAATTTGATGGTCGCTTTAGCAATTTATTGATAATTAAGTGTGCGAAATTTTATTCAAATTCGTTCAAGTTTAACAATTCTATTGTACAGTGTTAAAGGGGGGTTACTTTTTTCCGGACACAGGGTATAATACCCGACCCGACCCGTTACTCGCAGGTCGGGTCAAGAAAATTTTTTTTATTAGTAAGGGGATACCCAGTTTTACTCGTGAATTTCTGGAAGTGTCAGAGTACCAAGTTACCTGGCTTGTCCACGTTTGCCCGCAATATTTTGCTATGCCAAGATAAAACTGATCGAACGATCATGATCGTTCACTGATTCATATCATATTCGTTCATATCTTCATTGATTTGTGATTAGCGAAACGCACTGGACGAAATGATATTGCTCAAATCTCATTATAAGCAGAACACTGCTTTTCAGTCAAGTTTGTGCTGGTGTGCTGTCAAGAAACGACTCATTCACATGCAACCAAGTAACGACGGCGACGGTGATAAGGACACTGACAGATCCGTGGATTTGGTTTTACTAATACTTTTATAACAGTCTTAGTTGTGTATAGCCGAACACTTGTATACACCATAAGTGCTATTGTTTTCTGTGACACTCATAGTCCCAATTATGTAAGTACAGTATGCACTTCCTGTGCGTGTAGATACATGTACTCCTCGAAGAGGTTATACGTTAAATTTTTTACTTCTGGATTGTATAAACGTTTTATAGGACGCGGTCTAAAATGCATGGGTAATTTCATGAGGTTTTTAGGGTAAGCTATACACTTAAGTTGCTACTGCATTTCGGTTTACGTTTAATATAGCTCCAAGTAGATTAGCCAGTTATGGCCAGTCACGAGTAACGAGTAGGCTATAGGCTACCCGCAAGTTGGGACGGGCTAAATCGGGTGAAAAAAATTGAAATTTGTTTAGGGTCGGGTCGGGTAGGATAGAAAAAATTCTTTTTGCCCGCAATGCTCTAGCAAGCCTATCATATAAGTCATATTATATAATCGATGACATCAAGTACATTTTCGGTCAATTAAGGGACACATTGTACCTGAGAGAAACTGTAGATCGTAGATTCGTCACTGATATCGGCCTACTGGTACGTTTGCAAACATGAGCCGTATTTGCGCCTCGAGTCTCAGTCGGCTAGCGAGCAGAAAAATTTCGAGCCGCCTCGGAAAAGCTTGCGCGAGCGACTGCCAAGCCTACTGCTTATTGCTTAGCCAGAAATCTAGCTAAAGGATCTGAGGCCGGAGCGCTGTAAGCTCTCTTAGCGTCGAAATCGATTTGGTGCATTAATGGGGCATTATAGCTTTAAAACATGAGATCTGGTGGCAACAGTTTTAATTGTTTTCCTGAAAATCAGCTGACCAAATTGCCACATTTACTGCAGTTTCAAAGTGTAATTATGTTGTGTCTGGGGACTGGGGGAGGGGGATAGGTCCCATCGCCCCCCCCCCTTGGCTAGCCACTGCTATTGCTCTGCTGTGAGTTATTAGACTACATTATAGTGCACGTAGGCGACAGACACTGTTTATGCATCAGTGCTTTTGTTCATTGCTGCTCGGTCACGCCGCAGTCACGTCTAGACTACGGTCTACAGGGTTGGCCACAAATTAACACCTTCTTGGTGGGCTATTTGAGTTTGAGTAAGTAAGTAAGTAAGTAAGTAAGTAAGTAAGTGCATATTTAGAGTGCACAATGTCAGCCAGTGGCCGAATCTGAGGCACTTGGCTGAGCCGCTAGGAGGAGCAGTAGGCCTGCTGGAAGCAGTGAGTTTTAACGTGGCGACGGAAAGTGTCTGCAGAGGTAGAACTACGGGTACTAGAGGGTAGTGAGTTCCAAACTGTAGGGGCTGCAATGCTAAAACCGCGGGAGGCAAAGGTTGTACGAACACGTGGAACCGACAAAAAATTGGTGTTGGCAGAACGCAGAGAACGTGTGGGAGAGTGTGATAATTGAGCAG
>Ga0056128_1007916_pt1 | contig 13425 bp, 9 predicted proteins | sample WorMetLIZISLAND2_FD_71113 | JGI IMG/M metagenome (GOLD analysis project Ga0056128, IMG submission 71113) | Marine gutless worms symbiont microbial communities from Max Planck institute for Marine Microbiology, Germany - Olavius geniculatus... ... | reverse complement strand
GTGATTTTTCGTGAATTTTAGTGCTTTTAGTTTAATTTATGACAATTCCAGAGTTTTATCAGCAGCTTTTGTACGGATGTTGCTGTTTGCTACGTGTCGCACTTCAGCACTAAGTAGTTGGCATTGACTGTCTCGAGTCTTGACTTAGTGTAGTAAATATTCGTTGTTCTGAAATTTCTTCGTTTGATTTAGCGCAGCACCTCAAAATAACGTCTGTGGGGCCCGTGAATTTCCAAAACTCTTTCCGTGAATTTTCCGTGAAATTTGACACATTTATAAAATTCTGCCGTGAAATCATGCATTTTTTCCCATGAATTCGGTTGGTCCCTATATGTGACGTGTGCTGGTAGGTTCCGCGTGGATGATCGGCATGGAGGAGTGAGCGTAGCGGTGGACGGAGACCGCAACAGTTCGCTGTTGGATCGTGAGTCCAACGCCGTGGTCGACGTAATGGTAATGGCTACGGATAGCCGGAACCACAGTTCTGCGGCCCTGTTGTCTGTGCGACTAGCGGACCGCAATGACAATAGACCGATGTTTAGTAGTCTACCGCCACATCAGACAGGCTACGTCGGCGTCATCAACGAAAATTCACCCACCTTCACCGTGCCAGTGACCGTCACGGTACGACGACACTGTACAAACTGCGCCAAAAAAATGGCACACTTTTTATACGCCTAAACTTCGTCAAATATTTACCGATATTCAAAATTCTTTTACTATCGGAAACAGAAAAAAATTCGTAATAACACGATGAAACTTGTTTTAATTATCTTACCTCAGGTACAGTCTGCCTGTCATACAAAAAGTCTCTGGTAGTCTGTAACTTAGCAAAACTGGTTCGATGCATCCGAAACATACTACTTTACAGCATTCGTGTTTCACAAGGTAATGCAGCAACGCGTTATAAGTGTAGTGGAAAATTTAGTGACAGTTTTGTGGCAGATTGTATGCATAATGTCAGGTCAGGTCAGGTAGTCGTGTAGTCGTGAGACCGTAGCGTCGCTCTTCCACCGTGACCGCGCTTAATAGCCAGCTTCCATTGATCAGCAGGTGGGCGGTTGTTGTCTCTTCTTTGTCTCCTGCCACGTGGACGACCGGGACGACGTTTCCATGTAGGGTCTGGGAGGTGTCCCTGAGACAATTTGACGCAACAGTGGAGTGCCTTGTGAGCTGGTACTTCATCGCCAAGCCTCGCTGCCAAAGATGGCTGAGCGACGGCAACAGATGGTGGTCGATAGAGGGAGGAGACCAGTGCGAGCGGCGATCTCTTCGTTCCGTTAAACGTTTAATAACGTTGCCTATGATTTTAACCTATTGGCATAGTGCGTGCTAAGCCAAAACAGTGGCATACCAAGGCACCCCAGTCTCTCAGACAAGACATAATCACACGTTTAAACTGCACTAGAAATGTGCGAATTTGGTTAGTTGATTCTCAGGAAAATAATTAAGATTGTTGCCACCAGATCTTGTATTTTAAAGCTACAGTTCATTAAATTTAATTTCGGATGGAGCTCCGCCACAGACCCCGCTGGGGTAGCTCACAGCGCTTCCCCAGGCTTCCTGCCTGGATTTTTAAAAGGTCCTGCTTCTAAGTGAAGGGATAGGAGGAAAAGAGGGAAAGACTGGAGTAGAGAGAAGAGGGGTAAAGAGGAAAGAAAAAAGGACAAAAAGAGAAAGAAGGAAGGGAAGGAAAAGGGAAGGGAGACGAGGCCTACCAACTGACATTTCACGCCACTGGCAAAGTCTAATTACATTAACATTCATTAATTTATGTACACTGTGTCCGGTAAAAAAACTAATTCCTTAAAAGTCATGCAATAAAAATGCCATATCTGAATGAATGTGAATAAAATTTCATACATTTAAATCCCCGATAAATTTCTGAAGCGACTGCTGTATTTTATTGAAAAACATTATTTCTTAGCGGAGATATTAATTGTTGTATATCGGTAACAAAATATCTCCGTTACCAATATGGCGTTACACAAAGTAAACCACTTTGTTACTGTATATTTGCATAACTCCAACAAACAACAACTATTTCGTACACAATTCTATGTGGACAGTGCATCATCTGTTGCCAATCAAAGTGCCAAATTTCAGTAAAATCTACTGAAACAAACAATAACTACAGCGGCTTTTGCAAGGTCACCCCAAAACGCTTCAGTTTCAAGTTTTTGTATCTAGCGTTATCCACAAAGACCCGAAACTAAAGTGTTTGGCTGACCGCACAAAAGCTGCTGTAGCTATCGTTTGCTTAGGCAGATTTAAATAAAATCTGGCAGTTTGATGGTCAATAAATTGCGCATTGTTGGTGTAAAACTTTGTTAGAATCAGCTGTTGTTTGTTGGAGTGATGCAAATGTAAAGTAACAGATTTTGGTAACAGAGATATTTTGTTATCAATATTCAAGAAACGGTAAGAAATAATATTTTTCAATGAAATTTGGCAGCCGCTTTAGGTATTTATTGGGAATTAACTGTACGAAATTTTATTCAGATTCATTCAGATTTGACATTTTTATTGCACGATGTCTAGGGGATTAGTTTTTTTACCGGACACAGTGTATGTGTGCTTTTGCTTATTGATCAGGCAACGGACGCTGACGTGCTGACCGAACACAGTACAGTTGTCTACGTCATCGTGGACGGAGATCCTCGGGGAAATTTCTCAATTAACTCGACTACGGGGCGCATCGGTGTTACGACACCTCTGGATTATGAAATGATCTCTGCTGAGTTGAACGGAACTTTCACGCTGACCGTAATGGCGGTCGACAGCCAGAAACCTTCGCTATACGACACCGCCATCGTCACCATTCACGTCAATGTAAGAATATCTTTCTATTTACTGTTATTTTTACAGGTTTTCGTTTAATAATGTTTAGCTGATGGACAGAGCAAAAGTGCTGCTAAAATGGTAATAAACGTTTATGATAGTTTGCGAGTGATTTTTAATTTTGATTTTGTACAGAACGTGTTTAAACGTTTTGCGCAATTTTTAAAAAAAAATTTTATTCCGTATGTGAATGAGTAACGCGGACATACACATTACAGCATACTGGTCATGTCATCATTTTACTGGCGTAGCCAGACTTTTGTCAAAAGAGCTGAATTTCTTTTCTTTTTTATTCTTACCAGCTCTCTTTTTGCCATTTATCTTTTTTTCTCTTTCTATCTAGAAGATGTAATTCAATGTTCATCTGTCGTACATTAAAATAACAACAATCATTAACAAACAACATTAACAAACAAGTTTAGTTCAGGTAAAAGTCAAGCAAAGCTAATGAAGAGTGAAGGAGATTCGCTATATTTTGCCTGAAAGATCTTGGAGTTTTATACTCCGTGGTCCATAAAAACGTGCCACTTTTATTTTTTTGAATAGCTCCGTGCATTGGCCAATTATAGTAATTTTTGGCGTGCAACATCGGGAAGAAACTCGATGCAAATGACTATACTTTTGGCCACCTTACTTTAATACTGTCACTACACTACCTTGTGAAATGCAGATTGTTGAGCCTGCTGTTTGCGAGTGGTGTCAACGTTTGCCACTTGCATTCGTGCTGGAGGAGGACATTTTGACTGAGCACATGCTGTAATAAGGAGAATGTGATGTGACACGTGTGACTTTTTGGGATACAGTAGTTGCCAATCGTGTTTGTTGCTTTTCAGTTAATCATTTCTGCGCCGACGCGTGCGCTATCCAGTATGAATTTATTGTTGTAAATGGCCAAACTACGTCTTTTGAATTTCACAATATACTGTATCGACAGTATTAAAGTGAGGTGGCCAAAACTATAGTCGTTTGCGTCAAGTTCTTTCCCGATGTTACGTGCCAAAAATTGTTAAAATTGGCCAATGTTTCACCAAGCTATTCAAAAAATAAAAGTGGCACGTTTTTAGGAACCACTGTGTATACTGTAACTTGTATGATGCTGCTTTTCGGTACATTTTGATTTTGTGGTTTCTGCCTATTCACTGCTGATTGACTGCTTTGGTGCCTCTACGATCTTACGTTATTAGTTTTGATGCAGAGGTCATATACAGAGCTGTTGATGTTGGTCTCTTTATTTTTAAAGTACTGATAATATAATTATTAAGCAAAAGTCTTGTGCATTGAATTAGACTACAGACATTTGTAGTTCTGCGCTTTACAGATGTATTTTGATATGATTTGATTTGATTGATTTGATACAGTTTTTTTATAGTCTAATAGTTGGTGACATGGCGTAGCGGTAACGCGTTGTGTCCGATCAGCGAAGTTGTTCTACACCGGGCTGGGTTAGTACTTAGATGGGTGACTGACTACGGGCAGGTAAACCATCTCGATATGTAACCAACCGCCTAGGTCAACTCAGCCTTCCATCCCTTTGGGGTAGGTAAATCGAGTACCGGGTTATCTGGTTAGGGTTAAGCCGGGGTTCGTTAACTGTGTCGGGTGGCAGGTAACATAGTGTGATCTAGTATGGTAGGTTCTTCCGTTGTTCTAAGGTGATTTTTTTAAAAGGGGATACACCACGTTTAACCTTTAGCCTTGTAATGATATTGCTTCGGATGCTGGTGTTGATTGGCTGTTATGCAGGACATGAATGACCACGCACCAGTCTTCAGCCGACAAACGTATTCTGCCAGAATCTACTCCAACAGCATGCCAGGTTCCTTATCGGATCACAAAATAAAACATAGCCTATAATAATACCCAGTAAAGTAATACCCAGTTTACATGTGGAAACATACATGAAGCATACATGAAGCAAACTTAGAGCACGCCTCGTGCACGTGTATATTAAATAGGCTCTACGTGTGCTTCGTGTGTGCCTGATTTATGCTTCTTCATGTAAATGGGGTATAACTCTCTGTCATGACACCATTTGCCAAGTTGGTGGTACTAGATACCAGACTGCTCGATTGCATAAGCAAGGCGCAATCCAAGCTTATATCACTCCAGACAGTGCGGTATTGTATTTAAGCTACGCCTAGATCGAATAGACTAGGCCTACATCGTCGTTTGCTCATGACGCACGACTGCAGTCAGATATCCAAAAAGAGGGTTTTAACACAGTGTAGCTTCGTACAGATCACCCACCATAATCTTAATTTGAAGTGTTTTGTTCGTTTACCAACACGCTCGTTGCCTATTATTGGTAGATTTTTGGGGGTTTTCTTGCATTTATATCTTACAAGGTAGTGCAGCGACGCAGATATGGTGTGGTGAGATATTTAATAACTGCCTTATTGTCAATAACTTGTCCATATAGTGTGCCAGTGAATAAATATGAAAATCGGTTGACATTTGGCGAATACTGTATATGGAAATGACAAAGTTTAATATTTTTTGAGAGACAATATACGATTATTAATTTAGTAAATGTACTATATCAAAATGTGGCTTGTTTAATATTTACTTGACTAAACAATTCACGAAAGGGTGTCACCACGCCAGAGTTAGGGATAGGGTGGGAGTTAGGATTGGGGTCAATGTTAGAGTTAGATTGGCGTTTCTTCGTCGACTAAAACAGGTTTTTAGTGACCCTTTGGAATGGCGGACCGTTGCATGGAAAATGGACGTGAATAGACCTGGAAAATCATTTTAACTGCTCTACGTGGAAGCGGAATCAGCGTACACTGTTTGTGTGCTTGTGTACAGGTGCGTCGATAATCAGCGTATCGGCGACGGACGCTGACGCCAGTTGGCCCAACAACGCTGTGTCCTATCTGATACAGTCCGGCTCACGAGATGAATTCCAGATAGACCAACACACAGGAAGCATCTCTCGGGCCTCTACGTCTTCCAAACTCACTTCTCTCACATACACGTAATGTACTGTTATTATTTTACTGCTGTAGTGCATCTTAGCCTTCGCAGTTCTGTCCGTCCATCCGTCTGTCTGTCCGATACACGGGTGGTGGATTAGTCAAAAACTGTGCGAGCTAGGATCACCAAATTTTCACCGTCGGCTGCCTGAAAGACTCTAGTTTCAGGATCCGTAAAGCTTTTTTATAAATTCGAAAGGAGTCACCTCTAGCGAAGGCGCTGAATGAGAAGGGGTCCTGAGAGTTTGCGATTTTGGGCCAATAAGTCGCCACACCTCAGAAACGGTGCGAGATAGGGTTAAGGTTAGGCCTACTATCAATATTACTAATAGGAAGTTGTAAAAGCGCTTTCAGTTGGCATCGAAAACAATGACCTTGGATGGCCTTGAACGCCAAAATAAGGATTTTATTGATTTTTTTCGGTGATTTTGCAAATTATACTAATGTATAATTTCAATGTAGCCTATACATTTCAAGATCGAATTGCGCCGATACTGCTAGAGATATACCGGGACAACCTCCACATGAAATTTTTAGCATTTAACGTAGATTTCAACAATCTAGGTCTCGATTAGGTAACAGGTTTATCTTCAAGGAGGCTTGCACACACGGGCATCAAAGAGAAATGCCCCTCTGAAAATTCGTTATTTTACCGCTGTTGGCTTGTCTAGCGTGAAGACGGTTGCAAGTAGACATAGACTTGCTGCTTACAGTAACAAGAACTGCTGACAGGTTTTAAGGGGTATTTGCAAGGTGACATTTGGGGCGTTACTATGCTATTATGAACTGTGACTTGAGGCAATGACATGTTTGAATTCTAAAATAAAGCTTGTTTTAAAATAATTCTAATATGTTGTCGGTGTGCGTGTGTTGAGAACTCAGCAATGACTTAGTAATGTAATTACACAGTTAAACCTGACACTGTTGACGTCAACTGGGAATTACGTGCAATGGTTTGTTTTGACCCATAAATGACGCCAACGTAAATTTAAAAAAATTGTTGCTTCATAGCTCCAACGTTCTGACGAACACCGAAAATTTAATTGCATTTCCAGAAAAAGCACAAAAAATTAGACAAATTCAGAAAATCTGAAGCTGAAATCTTTATAAATAACAAAATTGCAGTCTCGTTCAACTTTGCAAAGGGTTGAATCAACCCACGATGGCATTTGCGGGTTAACATTGATGACCTTGAACGACCCTGAACCCCCAAAAATAGAGGATTTTAGTGATTTATTGCGATTTTCAGCTGCAGCGCACATCTTAAGAGTGAACTGCGAGTTGCGATGAAATAGACCAAGACAACCGACGAACAGGAACTGCTATAGGCTGTCGCGCGTCTCGTGAGCATCAGCTTAAATTTCTTGTAATCTGTGGCGTCGGGCAAAGCACAAGGGGCAAAGAAGCAATTGCCTCTTCCCTACTGCTTTTCCCCTTTATTATTTGGGCTTTCGGAAAAATATTGAAAAATGTTGTCAAAAGTTTTGCGTCCGCAGAGGCAAAATTTGGGGCCGAATTTTTTTTACTATAGGGGCAAAACTGACATTTAATTTTTGCACATTTACATTCTCCTCTGTCGGAACTTTGCAACTTCCTGACCCACCTTCTTTTTTCAACCAACGACGACACTAATTTTGATCAAAACTAGCTATTAACTAATCGCTAATTTTCCAAAAATTAGCCATTAAAATTGTTAAATTAAATCAGTAGCAGTTTTGTTTACAATTGTAAGCCTAAGTCTGCGTTTACTGTTTGCATGTAATGTGTTATGCTGTATTATTTTGCTTCATGTTCCATAAAATTTAGAAATTGATGCCATCGGCAGTGAGCTGAAAACGGTTAATCGTAACCTCGTCCTTGCAGATATAACAATCATACACAGTGTCCCAAGAAACGTCTTACTTTGTGATTGTCTGACTGATTGATTGTCTTCGCCAAATATTAACCGATTTTGAAAATTCTTTCACTCTGGCAATAAAGCGATTATTGAATGTCCCGCCAAATGTTAACCATGTTGCTACACTACCTTGTAAAATATAAATGCAAGAAAAACTAACAATCATAGACAGCAAGCGTGTTGATAAACAAAATACTCTTCCAGCCAAAAATGCAGTGAATTATCTGTACGATGCTAGACTTTGTTAGATCCGTTTCTTTGGATATCTGGCGTGTTAAACGATATGTTTGTTTCTGGCCTTTGTGGTTTAGCAAGCATACAATTTCATCCATAGTGATCATTTTCTCTCCAGTACGCGTATGCTTCAGTCTGCTGGTTTCATGCATTTGGACGGTGCTGCATGTTACCCAAATCTCTGTTAATAACATTCCGTACCACTCTTTTTGCCGTTGCAGTTTATCTTCAAAAGTTTTGCCAGCATTCTCCAAAAACTGTATTTTTGAACCAGTACAAGCTTCTTATCAGAACTTTGTCTCCACTGCTAAATGGCACATTACATCACCGGTATATCGTCAGTGCATTAAAAATTATTATTTAAAACAATATCATTTGCTTTTGTTTACAAATATTAGAAATGCCTAAACATAATCTAATTTTTGTATGAAAATTATTAAAAATTGTTTTAGAAGATGATTTTTTTGCATAATTATGTATTACGATGATTTTAGTGATTTCGTGAAAATATATGTTTCACATGGTAGTGTAGCAACACAGTTAAGGGGTGGTGGGATAGTTAACAACTACTTTGTTGCTAATTGTCTATAGTATATGCCAGTGAAAGAATTTTAAAAATCGGTTAATATTTGGCGAAGATATAAAAAATGAAAAATGGGACGTTTTTGGGACACAGTGTAGTAAGAGTTAAGTGGTTTTAGTTATTTTTACGAGGGGCGGGCAAAAAGTTTTGAGCCTCGATATAAGACCAAAATTTTTGTTATTGTCTATACATCTTGTGTACTCGTGTAGGTGTGTTGGAAATGTGACGTCACTGTAATTTATGAAGTCATAGAGCTTTAAACCGAAACGATTTGGAGTGCTAGCGCAAAAAACGGAAAATCAGGCTTGCTGTTTCATAACAATTTTTCGGTCTGTAGTTAAATTTATCAAAGCAGAGCCCCATGGCATTTGATTTTGTGAAAGCCCTAACAAATACGTTTTTATTTGCATATGAGAATGTGCGATAGCTTAAATTTGTGTTAGTTGCAAATGAGAGCGTTTGAGTCAGTGAAGAGTGAAGACTCTATGCAAATACGACGGGTGGTCAAAAAGTTTTGAGCCTCAATATATTACACTGAAACTTTTTATTATCTGTATATCAGTAAAAAGTACCTTCTTTGCGTATTCGTGTGAGCACGTTGTGGAAGTGATGTCGTTGTAATTTATGACGTCATAGAGCATTAAGCCGAAATGATTTGGTGCACTAACGCAAGCAGCGTTTGAATCACGCTGGTTGTTGCATGAAACTTTTTTCAGTCTGTAGCTGGATTTGCCAAACTGGGGCACCGTGGCATCCGATATTGTGAAAGCCTTGACAAATACGTTTATGGTATTGTTCATTACGGTTTGTATTAGCTAGATTACGCTGGGTTTTGAAGCGCAGTATAAAATTGTCATACATACTTCGTTTACTTACTTACTTACTTACTTAGTGGCCTTGGCCTTAGCCTTAAAGGCCATTTGCCTGGCTTTGGCTTTCACCTTGAAAATGACGGCCTCGAACCAATCCCTGCTTTGAACTTTGGGTAGGTGGTCTTTCGTAGCGGTAACGCGTTTTGTCCGATCAACAAGGTTACTCTACGCCAGGCCGGGTTAGTACTTGGATTGGATGGGTGACTGCCTGCGCGCAGATAAACCATCTCGATATGTAACTTAGCCTTCCATCCCTGCGGGGTAGGTAGATAGAGTACCTGTATGTCTGGTGGCTGAGGTTAAGGCAGAGCACGTTCAGCTATGTCGGGTGGCGGTATAACACTGTGTGATCACATACGGCAGGTGGCGCTCCGTAGCTTTATGACGCGTTTCCTGTGAAGACTCATACAGTACCTTTAATTTTTTAACCTTTAACCGTACATAATTTATACATCTGCAGGCTGCTGGTGATGGCCATTGATGCCGGCTGCCCTTCACTTAGTTCAGTCTCTGAGGTGGACATCAGCGTAGTAGACGTCGCCGGTGGTCCGCCAGTCTTCCAGTCTTCCAATGATCGACTATCCACAGAGACCCTAGTGACGTCACTTCCAGCGGACGCACCCGTAGGTCACGTGGTCTACCGGCTACGCGCGCTCAATCCCGCCGGACAGGACAGGCTGAGATATGATTGGCTGGCGAACGAGTCACGTGGCTATGACGTCAGAGGTCAACCAATCGCCGAACGGAATTATCTCCAGGTATGTTAAAGCGCTTAACTGAACTGAACTCAACTGAAATGAGACGTTATGTTCACTGGCGTAGCCATAGGGGAGGCACTGGTCGCACGTGCCCCCTCCTAGGAACACAAAAATGAAAATTTTCTGGGGAGGGGGATTTTTCTCGGGTAGGAAGGGAAACCCTTGCCTAGACTTCACTCCTCACGTACCCACTCATAGATCCAGATCCTGGCTACGCCAATGCTTATGTCGTTACAGTTCAGTTTAGTTACGTTGCTTCGTAGGCGCTTTTAACGTGTTTATTTCAGCGCGAAAGTATTTTAGGCCTACCTCTGTAGCAAGTCCGTAGGCCTTAACTTGTGAAATGTACGAAATTACGAATATTTATCAAACAACTATTTTTTTATAAGTTTGCACTTATTTCTTGCTGTTTGTTGGTTTGTTTTTTCTGCTGTCATTGAATGAGGAATAAAAATGAATATGAAATACAACCTTTACTGACTGATTTTGTCGACGTTTCGGCAACCTTTGTTGCCTTTTTCAGAACGATTTCTGTTTACCGCCAGATGTCACTGCGACGAACAAATTTTTCGTAGGTAAACGAAGGCAGATTTAAGTATGTTCTGCATGTTTGAACGAACATGGACCCCACGAAAGAGGGCCGTTGCGGGCAGGAAAATAGCAGCATCACATTTCTTGTCTAGTGGCCGTTTTATGGCGTGTATAACTGTATGGCCTACATGTATATGCAGTGGCTTCTATACCCCACAAATCTGGAATCAAAATCGGGCGCAGCTTTCCCCTCACTTTTGGGCTGAGGTTCCACCCGATTTCTGACACACGTTTTTCCTTCTATTTTGGGCTTCTTTCCCTTCTAGGAAAAATTTTGTTAAAGGTGTAGTTTGCCTAGTGAAAATAAAGGAAAGTACAAATAGGGGGATTTTTGTTAAAGGTGCAGACTGAAAAATAGGGGGAAATAAGCAAATAAGGGGAGAAGTTTTGTTAAAGGTGTAGATTGTTTAGTGAAAAATAGGGAGAAAAAAAATATGCAAAGGTCCCACATCTTACCGAACGCAGCCTAACCAGGTATAAAGTCGACCCAATAGATAAAGAACATCAGATTCGTTTATTATAAGTGGATGAGCTAATAAGTATACACCGCCTCTCAAAAAACCAAGCCACTTTTACGTTTATGAATAGCTTTGTAAAACATTGGTCGATATTAATAATTTTTCGCACGCAACGTCGCAAAGAAACTTGGCGTAAATGACTGTAGTTTTGCCCACCTTACCCCAATACTGTCGCTACTTCATCTTGTGAAATGCAGAAATCGTAGTTTGGCCGTTCGCAACAATGAATTTATACTGGTAATGGTTTTTTTAGACACGGTGTATAGGCCTGTTAATGGTGACGGTGTAGTGTTTATGGGTGTACTTATGTGTCGTTTATAAGAGAAAATCAGGCTTGAGCATAAAGCGTATTTGATCCATCAAAATGATTGATTATGCGCCAGAACTCCTTATTTCTTGCTACTTACAGGCCCTGCTGTCGCTGGATACGTACAACGGGACGGTAACGTTGCATCAGCGACTCAGTCGAGATGTGGTCCAGCGACTGACGCTCATCGTTATAGCCAAGGACTACGTCACAGCACTCTCCTGCACAGGTCAAGGGCGTAATGTTGTCATAATCATCGTTAACGGTGGTGTATAGCTTTTTATGGAAAATCCGTCGCAGAGCTATACAGAGCGTCACCTGCCGTAAGGGATCACACCGTGTTGCCTGCCAATCGACAGAGGTGAACGCGCCGAGGGCGACAAAAATGCAAATGCTGGAAAATGCAAGTATGTGTAAGTACTTACTTTTTCCGCACTTTGATTTACCAACGCCACCATTTTGCAAGCGCTCGGTGTGCTAGACTGCACTGTCTTGCTCGAACATGTGAAAGTCCAGCTATCCACACAGACACGTAAATGCGATAGCTTTGCACGTTTTTTTTGTAAATGCAACTGTAAAACTTCGAAAATTTGTTTGCAGTGAACCACATTTTTCACCATCAGAGCACAGTAACAACCAACAGCACCAGTTGAGACTAGCAAGCTTGTACCTGTGACATATTATGAAGTCTGCGTTACGTCACGACTAGCAAAAAATATTTACACAAAAGCCACGTTTTGTTTAAATATTTTGAATTACCGTTTTTTTCTGCTACAACTGGTACAAATTTTGTGTAAATCGATCATCATTTGAGTGAATTATGAAAGAAAGAAAAAAGGGTCCTTTTATTGAAACACCGTGTACTTGCATTTTCCGAACTTGCATTTTCAGCCTTAACCCAGCCAGACAAGGCAGTACTTGATTTATTGACCACCGGAGCAATAGAAGTCGCTGCTGCCCGAAGCGCCAAAAATCAAAGGCGAATGATGTGGGTTCTGCAATGGGAAGGAGCGCTTGAACGATTTACAATATTTTTAGCTCTCATTGTGGCCACTAGTGACACAATATCCCTAACTAAGTAATTTTTGATCACACAAAAATCTGTTATTCAGTGCACTTTAGGGGAACTACAATGCCGTGGGAACCAGGGTTTAGGCGGTTCAGTGAACTGGAGCCCCCAAGACAATGAGGGCAGCCGATACCCTAAATCTTGCGGAAAGAGGTTTCGCTGCCGCCTCCTCCAAACTTTCGGGCATCCTGACTAATGACCCCTAACTTACTGTTGAACTGGGGCCCCTTCGAGCAATGCCAGTGTAGGTTTTAGGCTCGGACCGGGAGGGTCACAGGCCCCCAGTTTTGCTCCCCCCAGTTTCGTGGCCACCCATGAGTTTTTTTGCAAAGATAACATAAATATCTTATTTCTTTGCGTTTCCAAATTGTAGAAAAGTGGGCAAATTCGCGGCTTCCATTGAACGTCCAAAGACCAAAAGTGCTGCTTCACCCCCTAACCCCCAAGTCTCCTTAATCCTCTGACCAGAGGCTCTTCCCCTGGACCCTGTTGGGGCCTCTGCCCCCAGATCCCCATTATAGGCTCGCACTACCGCGCTTGCAATGGGACCGTACCCCCCCCCCTTCCTCCCTCCCAAAAATGTTGCGAGCTGGAACCGCCACTGGCTACGCCGCTGTGAACTGGGCGTATTGTGGGGAAATATTTTCCCTCCGCAAGACACTGTTTTTGACTGTTTGTTTGTACGTGTGTATAGCTACGCTGTTGGTGCTAATAGACTCCGGTAGACGGCGCCCTCCGGTCTTTCTACCTCTGCAATTCTCCCTTCGCACCCCACTGATC
>Ga0056128_1007915_pt1 | contig 13425 bp, 7 predicted proteins | sample WorMetLIZISLAND2_FD_71113 | JGI IMG/M metagenome (GOLD analysis project Ga0056128, IMG submission 71113) | Marine gutless worms symbiont microbial communities from Max Planck institute for Marine Microbiology, Germany - Olavius geniculatus... ... | reverse complement strand
GTACAAAACATTAGTTTATACACTTGTTAACGGCAACATTTAAGGACTTGCACATCGAAAACAGCAAAAATTACAAAAGGTGATATTATTCAGCAGCACATTGACACACAGTAAGTGTGATGCGGGCAATATCACCTTTTGTAATTTTTGCTGTTTTCGATGTGCAAGTCCTTAAATGTTGCCATTAACAAGTGTATAAACTAATGTTTTGTACATTTATTATGATAAGCAGCATGTCTGCGCCTATCTGCAACCGTTTTTACCTCACACCAGTCAATAATGGTAAAATAACCACTTTTTAGCGGGGTAGTTGTCTTTGACGCAAACCTGCTCAGGCCTCCTTGAACCTAGGGGGTCGGGACTTTGACAGCTAAAATCTATGTTCAATGCTGAGAATTACATAACCTACGCAGGTTGTCTTGGTCTATCTCCAGCCATTTCGTCGCGATTCACTCTTAAAATGTGCGCTGCAGCCAAAAATTGCGACAAATTCAACAAAACTTCTCTTTTGGGGGTTCAGGGTCGTTTAAGGGCATCGATGTTGACAAATCTAAAAAGCCCGTCACCAGTGCTTGTTATGATATGCAGCAAGTCTGTACCTATCTGCAATCGTTTTCACACTATAAAAGCCAATAGCGGCAAAATAACGTCTTTTTTAGAGGGGGTGCTCCTCTTTGACGCCCTCTTTCGAGGAAAACCTCCTCATTCACGGGCACGAAATTTTGTCACGATAAACTAGAGTCCTTGCGGCATCCTACATTGCTTCTAGCTTGCGTCGTTTTGACATAATACCGCAGTGTGACAGACGAACAGACAGACGGACGGACGCCTCGACGAAAACGCGCTTAGCACTACGTGGTGTCGCGCGTAAAAACAACTCTTACTAAAAATCACAGCAATTAATCATTACATCCGATAAAGATATCAGGAAAACTGTACAGTTCCTAAATAGTTACAGCAGAATATCAGATGCGGCGTACGTACAGTAGCTACTCACTACGCAGTTATAACTGCCACTACCTATAGCTCACTGCTCAACTATACCTGCGTTCGACTTCCGACAAAGGTTGACGTTACGTTTCGGTTCGGCTAATTACGTCCAATTAGTGCAAAGGTCCCACCTTCTATCTCCATAGCGCCGCGTGAATGAATGTTAGTTTACTGACCAGATTTGTCTTTGGTGACACGTTGTAGCGAGGCTGACTGGCCAGCGGCCGGCATGCCACAGCACAGCATGTGTAGCGAGCTACGGTTGAGATGCTCAAATGATGCGGCTGCTGCTGCTGATGATGATGACGTCACTGAGGCAGGGAGCCGTGGGGTATTGCGTCACGTAATCAAGCGCTGCAAATATTGACCACCAGTCAATTCAATAACAGGCCGACAGTCTAGACTCTAGGCGCGAGCCAGCACTGCGTTGCCCATCAGCGTGGAAGTAGCCTGCATTCTGTGACTAATGTGCGTATTACAGCCATGACGTTCGCTCCGTCGACTCACGAAAGCTCTGTTAATTTTCAGTTGAATGTAATAACAACTGTTTATTCTGGTATGTACAGCTATATAATAATTGAGAGTTGCGACCGCCAATAACTTCTAAACGGCATGACGTACAGCCGCAAAATTTTGTCGTACGCGGCCGTGCTATAGGCTAGGTCAGATATCGCCGAGGGGTCATCCGTTTGAGATAATTTCACTTTCTCTAAAATTTTGCAGCTACGCCTCTTTGGCCGCAGCAGAGCTGTGACGTCATATAAACGTCGTCACCATGGTGCAGCATCACCAGCGCTCCAGCGCATACATCACATCTACGGGAAGGCACAATGAACAACCAATTTCACGTCGCCAACTCGCCGTGTGTGGCAGGACGAGCAGGCCTAAACACATTTCGGAACACTGTGCTATCGTTGTACACTTTTTTTGCGTAAGTTGACAGTTTACAATCTGACTTTTAAAATATATTGCTCTGTATAGTCAGCAATGCGAAAACGAAAAAAGTGATCTGTCGCGACACAGCTATTCTGCTAGACGCTCAGAAACGACAGAAAGCATCCGAAAATGCGCATACCGACGCAGCTGATCGTTCGCGACGCCGTCGATCGAAAACGTTACTACGTGCAGCATTCTGTTATGCGCGCGACCAAGACTACTCAGCAGACCACGCACTTTCTATCGGGTAGCCTACATGTCTGTCGAATGTCAACAATGCCATGAAAGAGCCTATTGGAATGTTTTGTGCTAGCGGTAAGGTTGTTCTGCCGCCACTGCCTGCAGCACCCGAGCCGTTGGCATCACTGCTCGCTGGAACTCACGACGACTCGAAGGATTATGTGATGAACGTCATGCGGTATAAAGCGTGCTTCCAGATGACGTCATTCGGCGCCACGCGAGAGTGCAATGACGAAGGCTGGATGCCGACGTTCAAGGTGCAAGGACAGGTATATCATCTCACCGAATCACTGCAGCTGCCAATGGACCTTGCATAGTACTGTGTGCAAATAGAATAGGCTTATCGCTATCACTGCAATGGCAGTACGCGTTTCATGCGCATTCATTTACATATGGTAATTCATTTTAAAACACTCACAGTTGCGTTTTTACATGTGAAAAAGATCAAGCTGTGGCGGCCCGAAGGGCCGAAAATCGAGGCTGCATACCGAGTTGAGGCCCGAAGGGCTGAAAAATGGAGGCCGCAGGCCGATAATATGGCGAAGATCAAGCAGACAGGAATCGTCGCGATCTGTCCGCTTGTAGTAAATATGTATATTACTGAGAAAACTTTAAAATTCCTGGACTGATGGACTGATGGATTGATTGAGTGACTGACTGAGTTTTAAAAAATTAGGAAGCCGAAAGTCAATTTGGCCCATTCACTGTTACTTTTCTCAACTTTTTGCATTTTCGACGACGGCTTACTACTGTATTACTACTTTATAACTACAAAAATGTAAATATGTAACAAAATCGCAGAAATCCAAAGTAACAAAATTATGAAACAATAACAGAATTTTACACGAAAATAATGGTTTTACTTGTGCAACGTTTCATGCAGTCACCGCTAGCAATTTTTTGGCGACAAAACGCTACATCTGATTTCAATCCAACCTATTGCTTTTAAGCCTACTCCACCTCTGACTTTCCAGCTTTAGAGACTCTGGTAAAAGTAAAACAATGGTATATAGCCCTTAATAAAAAAACCCTTCACCCTTTTGGCAAATTACCGTCCCGCTATAGCCTACTTCGATAGGTGGTCTTAGGCCTATGACTGCTTCGACAGCAATGCGTTTTACAGTGACGGTGAACTATCGCTCCTTACAATCACCGATAGGAATTGGGCCGACTGTAAGCCTTCAGATAACGTGTCAGTGAAACTAGGATAGCAGTAAGCCAAGGCGAGTGCATCCCTAGATATGAAGACGAGCATCACAACTGCGACAGCGGAATTCGATTGGACTGGCGGCGTGGCTGCCGGAATCCGTCCATTGATCGATCCATTCTCTACGCAGTCTATACAGCCACCATACTGCACGGCGTAGCTGGTTTATTGCACCGCAACGACAAACCGACCACACACGATGACGCTCGATATTACGCGCGTACGACGCCGCGCGTGTACGTGCGCTCAACGAGTCACTAAGGACCCGCGGAGTGGAATTCTGTCAGTTAGCGGCTCCCATAACCAACTTCTAGCAGTCAGCCACTATAGACTCGCATAATTTCGACTCGGCTCGTGACATCATTCAGTCACTGCAATACTGCCATGAAGAAGTTGGCCGAAACTAAATAGTGCCAAATAAATTAAATAGGCTACCGAAAGAGAACATATGGCTAGATATTAAATATGTATTGCTACAACTATTTATCACGTGTTACGTAAATTTCACGAATAGTGCATGCTGGGAAACTTACACTGACAGTGTTGAAAGGACGGAAGACAAACAGTATCAGGGAAAAGCTTAAAACAGTGGCTGGATGACATCAAGCTACTGAACCCGCGTAGACAGCTCAGTGAGGTGGTCGTCAGCTGCCAACGACACTCAAGGAAGAAGATCAACTAATGTAGGCTATCGGTCAATGTACTTTGTCAATGTACCCGAAAACACTGAAACAAGATAATATTTTACGTGTAAGTCTACAAAAATTAGCAAAGCTGATAACAGGCAAGTGCTCAAACATCTCCTATGGTAATATATGACAGCACACTACTTGTAGATCGAAGTAATCAGATTTTTTCTTGTCGAGCAACTGCGGAACTATGTTTGCTCTACCTGAACTGCATTGACTGCAAAGGGCAAGATGCACGCTGGTTCGCATAATAAATGACACGATTAAAGAATACGCTCAGTTCGATAGTATATGAAACAAAATCAACCCGCTGTAGGCCTACACTGCACATTATCGAGGATTAGGCCTACCTGTATTTTTGAGCTCATCCAATCGCACGAGTGCGTCACGGTGTCGACCTCTTGTTGTTTCAACGACGTGATGATTTATACACATACTATACTTACACTCCAGTAGCTTACGCGTCCAAGATAACGGCTTATCTTTGCTTGTACATTATATAGGCCTCATATAGTCGCGGTAAATGGCTAACGATTAATGAACGTTAAACTGTACGTTCTGAAGCGGTGCAGATATTATTATCTCCGCCAAGGTAAACGTAGTGAACATTGGAGGAGATTAAGAGACTGGTTGTTTTGTTCGTCGTTCTCTGTGTGTGTGTACATGATGACTCATTGTCATCTCCACATGTCATACAAAAGCAGATGTCAGGACAGGCAAGACGTCCTGATGTCTGCACACCTTATTAGCTGTAGTTGTAAGTGTAGGTGTAGTAGTAGTAGTAGTTGTTGTTGTTGTTGTTGTAATGTTTAAATTACTTCACTTGGCAGAGATATGCACTCTTACGAGCGCCTTCTAGTTATTTCTTATATTAGCAGCAAATAATCATAATAATATTATAATTTTCTGATCATTCTGATATTGCATACGCCGATTTCGAAAAAAATTAGCTACCTGGTATTTATGTTTTACCGAGACAGAAGTAAAATAAGTTGTATAGTCTATTTTGTCATTTATTTGTTCTATGGACTTTGCGCTAAAAAATGAATTTGATTTGTTGTCGTACTTGATAATTGGTTCATCCGTGCACCAGGGTGATGCGGTTCATGCCTAGTAGGTAGTAGGCCTAGATACTACACGTTTGAGTCATGGGCTTAGCCGCACATGGCGCCTGCGAGGAGTCAGAAAGGGCGCTATTTCCCCTACCCCCAACCTGGAAAAGATAAAACAGTCCGACGTGGTTCATTGAAAAATCCACCATACATACGTGGAACTTTCTACAGACCTATAAGGCTTAGTAAACTGACACAGGCTACATTTACATTTTTTCGCTCGCTAAGTTTGCTAGATCGAATTATAGTCAAAGTAAGAAATGCCCCCACTGGCACAGTAACTGGCCGGAGGTGACTGTGACTTACTGACCGTAATCACTTTCAGCAAAGTTCGTCTTACACAAAAACGCAAAAAAAATCCCGGCTTGGTTCTAACACTCAGTCATATCTTATTAGTAACATAACCAACCTAGCCAGGATGCAATCTCTGACTCGATCCCATTCCGGAAAACAATGAAAAGTAATTTTTATTTCGCTTTCTTTCTGCGTATTGTGAGACTAAAATTCGCTTAATTTATTTTCGGTGCAGATCCCTAGTCAGCTGGGTAAGGGATACCTCACTCCCATTTGACGCCTGCGGCATTTCGTACTCCACACCAGCGACTCCTCGACCTCTGCATTCCTTAGAAAACAAGAAATTTGAGCTAATGCTCACGAGACGGGCAAAAGCCTATAGCAGTTCCTGTTCGCAAACTGTCAGTCTAGACTATCTCCAGCCATTTCGTCGCAGTTCATTCTTGAATTGTGCGCTGCAGCCGAAAATCGAAAGAATCAACAAAAACCTCTTATTTTGGAAGTTTAGAGTCTATCAAAATCATCGATGTTGATACGACTGAAAAGCTTGTCACTTGTGCTTGTTGTGTTATGCAGCATGTCCATGCCTATCTGCAACCGTTTTCACAATAGACTGGCCAACAACGGTAAAATAACGACTTTTACCGGGGTACCGCTCTTTGATTCCCTCGTGCGCAGGTTTCCTTGAACCTAGAAAATCGAAACTTGGACCGACGAAATTTACGTTCAATGCTGAAAGTTTCACTTGCAGCTTGTCTATGTCTATCTCAATTAGTTTCGGTACAATTCGCTCTTGAAATGTGTCTCGCAGCCCGAAATCGCCAAAAAAATTTATAAAAACCCTTATTTTGGCGTTCAAGGTCATCCAAGGTTATTGAATTTGGTGGCAATCGAAAGCCAGTGTAAAACTTTCTACTAGTAATTAATAGTAACCTAGGCCCTATCTCGTACTGTTATTGAGATACAGCGACTTATTGGCTAAAAATCGCAATTTTTTCCTACCCTCTCTCATTTAGCGCCCTCGTTCAGGGTGACCCCCGTCGAATTTTTGGAAAAGCTTTACAGTTCCTAAAACTAAAGTTTTCCTGGCAGCAGATGGTGAAGATTTGGTGATCCTAACTTGCACCGTTTTTGACTGATCCACCGTGTGACGGACAGACAGACGGACAAACAGAATTGCGATGGCTAAGATGCGCCAAAGCAGTAGCTGCTTTCGCGCCTAAAAATTCTGCGGGCGCCCGCTCAGCAGTGCAGTGTAACCGCATCATGACAGATGAGTTACAGTCTGTCTGTGTAACGGTGCATAGCCACGGAGTCATCGAAGTGCGTCAGCTTCCAGCATCTGCAATCCAGACTTCCCTCGTAAGTCGTAATTTTCATCCGCCCCTCTCCCTCCACACACTACGTCTTCACGACGCCGCTAGGTATGCTATACTGTAGTGTGTGCACAGGTACGTTTATGACAGTCCTGCGTGGATGCTCAACTGATTACAGATGCCGCCGCGAAACGCTGGAGTAACACGCACAGCAAAATGCGAGCACCTGCAAACGCTGCAGCCGTGTTTACATAAACACGTGATCTGATGAAGTTTCGATGTCTGTCATCTTCTAACAACGAGGAATTAGGCAAACGTTGGCATACTGGACTCTACGAAAATGGTAGTTTATATCTCAGTACCGACCATGATTAAATGACCTTTTAATCATGGTACCGGCTGCCGCTCTTGGTTAAAGATAAACAGATGAACAAAGTACAGTTTATTTATCGCACCGTGTTTAAAATAATAATAAATTCTGATCCCATTGCTGTTTTAAATCCAATCAGCCTGATCAGCTAAGACAATCGAATCGGCCACGAGTTTTTTTGTAGTCACATTGATGATTAATACTTATAGCTACTGCATTTCAAATTTCAATCACGTTGTTACAAAAATGATCACATAACGAGCACGCAGTTAACTGCAGCACATTTTCCCGTCCCAAAACCGTACTTGCACGATTTGTGAAAGTAAACTCTGAAAGTAAAAAAGTAACTGTTTTTATGCTGCATTTGCTCCATACTCCATAGAGTACACTCATTAAAGAAAACAGAAATCAGTGCACGTATACGGCTAGCCAATGATAAGCCTATGAATTAGGTAATCGGATTTCCTCAGGGGTCTGTATACGGCCATTAGCGTCAAAATGAAACTAGTGATTCAGCGTTGATGTCAATAGTTAGAAATACAGAAATCAGTGCACAACTACAAACCAAGTTAGCGTCCGAGTTCGTACTCCAGTGAAAAAAGCAGCATGTGTCGATCGTACTTTCTACTGCCTTTTAAATCAGCAAAAACGACACCGTCTACGGCTAAGCCTACTCTTCTGTAGCCGCGGTGTTTACGCTGCCAGGGCCAGTCAAGCGAAACGCGTCAGCTGGCCTGGCTGCAAGCACGTCATTGTGTTGAAGAGTGAGTGAGACAAAAGCACGCAGCAGCAGCAGCAGCAGCAGCAAGAGCAGTAGTGCCACGCCCCCGCTGCTGCTGCTGCTGCTGCTGCTGCGCTGTGAGTCACGCGCCATTCGCTAGGTGCCAGCAACAATAGCTGTCCGAGCTCTACCAACTCAATCAGCAGATGGCAATACAGTTCTCACGGTTGTCGATTTGATTAATCTTGAATGTAAATAATCTCTCCAATCATTCCAGTCGCCGTAACAGAGACAACGAGTGGATGGATGCACGAGTGAACGCACTTCGTTTACGTTAAACGTCAATCGATTGTCACGCTGTGGTAAACTTACCGATCGAATTATTTCGCAATTGTATTAAAAACGATAAATTTTCTTGTTGCTAATGTTGTTTGCGCTAACCAGCTGCGTGACTAATGTTCCCTAACTTACTACATAGTTTTAATACAAATACTTTTTTTTGAAAAATGGGTAAGTGTATGGCTGACTGTTCTACAGTTAGTGGGTCTATTGAGCAAGTGGCCGCTCTCGGTCAACTGTGTTGGTGTGTGCTAAGTGCCAACATATTACGCGGCCGTCCGCCTAGTGCTGCGCAACTCTAACCCTGACCTTTGACATTTTGAGCTGAAAACTGAAGCGCCGGTCACTCCAGCTTTGGGGAACGTTCACGCCTATTTTTTGTCTTTCTGCGCCTTTTTCGAGTCTGAAGCCTGCATGGGACGGACGAATGTACGGGCACGACCTGTAATGCGGCCCAGTAGCGTTGTGGCACTAGGGCGCAGCAGGGGCAATTGCTTCACCCTTAAATTCTAGCCTCTCGGTAAATCTTCCAAAAATACAAAACATGAGGCTGGAAGTCCCCATTTTGGGGAAATTAAGAAACAAAATTAAAACTTTCATCACCCATAATTTGTCAGAAATTTGTAGCTGCCTGTCAGAAAATTGCAACTTTCTGCTTTGCTTCTACTTTTTTATCCCACGACTCCACGGATGCGACCTATCAGAACGGCCGCATGATACTCTGGCGTGATCACAGTGCGGATGTAGTCGTGTTGTTGTTGTTGTTAACGGTGTGGTGTTCGTACAGTCCCTCTGCCATCAGTCTGAGCGCCAGTTCATTGCGCACACCGCTCGCCTTCTTGTCGCTGGCTCGTCTGTTCTGGAACCAGATCTTGACTGTGCCGACGCCGAGTCCTATGCGCTGAGCCAGCTGTTGTCGTCGCTGGTCGCTGATGTACTGACTGTGCTCGTACTCGGCGCGTAGTTGACGCAGCTGGTCGACGCTGAACGCCGTACGACGACGACGACGTCGAGCACCGTCGCCGACCGGTCTCCTACGTATTCGAGGTCCTACACATCACAGATGTAAACAAATAATTTTAGCAAAGCTCACGTGATGCGCGACAGCATCAGTCCTGCTATCTCGGCAACCAGTGTACAGCATGCAATGAAATAATAATGCGTCTTGAAGAAGTACCCAAATTCGAGGCTTTCGTATGGAAGACACCTTGAACCTAAGAGGTCAAAATTCAAATAATTGAAGTGCACGTTCTATGCTGAAAATTTTGTATGCAGGCTATCCCTAGTAATTTCGGCGCAATTCACTCTCGAAATGTGCACCGCAGCCAAAAATTGCAAAAAACACACACCAAACCCCTTATTTTGGGGGTTTAAGATGGTTTGGTGACAATCCCCCGAAATTTAATCACGCGACAGTTTATCACCGACCTGTGATCGATTGTGCATTTTCGAACATATATATATTTATGTAAAAAACCTGTTCAGTTTATATACAGTGTAAGGATAACATCGTGGTTGTAGATATAAAACAGCACAAATCACAATATTAAAAATTCAAACTTTACCATTACACAGTCTACTGTCACGCGTAAAAAGACGTTGCAAACATAATTTTAAAAAACGTTTAAGAAAGAACGTTGAATAGAAAACGTTAGCCCTAATTTGTTTAATTTTTTGCCTAATACTTAATGCTATAAGACTGCAGTATAGCTGGAACTAGATAGAGAAAACTTCATTTAATTTTTAGTCAACCGTGTGGTCATAAGATCAAGTATCACTCGGCTCACCAAGTAAACTACGGCCACTTTTCGTATCCGTGGTTTTAAAAGTGCTTCTCAGTGTTATTGGTGAAGTTGAGGAAATAAAAAAACGTTAAAAACGTAAAAATGTGACAGGAATAAAAAAACGTTCAGGCCTAAAAACCTTTATTACGCAGTGATAATATGTATTTCTGTGATGGTATATTACACCCTGTTTACACGATGAAGCTGGCTCGTCGAGCCAGCTTGTCGAATGCTCGTCGAACACTTTTCGAACCGGCTTTATGAATGTTTGCACTATTATACCATGTAAAAACGAAATGGCTAGCTCATCAAGCCAGCTTGTCGAGCACTCATCCAGTGTCGGTTCAAGCCAGTTTTATCGTGAATAATTTCTATAAACTACACCTTTGCATTGCATTATTTAACTGTTCGTGTAGAAAACCAATCGAGCTTCTTATGGAAACAACCGCGCTAAAAATTTTGGGCAGAAGAAAGATATGCAAAATGATCCGATGTTTAAACTTCATTTGTAAGCAAAATCTGCCAATTTTCGGTCACTTTTTAATAATTTATTTTTATATATTTATTTATTTTAATTGCAGTTTTTAGTTTTAATTTATAATTAATTAATGATTTGCTAAGCGATAGGAAAATTGTAGACAAATTATGTGATTTAGGCCTACTATTCTGTGATAACACAAAAGTTTTTAGAAATTTTATTACGTAATTTTGCTTAACGATAGCGGAATACTAAGCTTATAAACCATTGATTGAATCAGTCTTATAAAATCAAAATATAACTACAGTATAAAACTATAAAGCAGTCATATCAACGATCATCTCAATGACCGTCAAACAAATATTAAGCTTTTGTATGCAGAATGGACAAAAGCGAAAAACTTTTTAAATTTTTTTAGTGTTTAAAAAACAAAGTTAACATTTTTTTTCATTATACAAACTGTGTTTAAAAAAACATCCCCGACATTTTCGACTGTAACTTAAAACCCAATTATCAGATTTTAATATTTTTCGATATGAATATTCCTTGCACAACTTGTCATCAAATGACCATTCAGTTTCCCACCTCACCGAACGTTTGTTTTTGCACTACCTAGGAAAAGCACAACCAGCGAAATATCGCTTTTTATCCAATGCGATATGATTGCTTAATTAACATAACGCGTAAAAACACATTTTTTCACATTTCTGACACTTTGGCCGACATTTCATCCAGCTGTCTATTTTTTAATTGTCTGCGATAAAATTACTTGAAGTATTGGCCCACTATGCGAACACAGGCAAAAAGACGCTTTCTCCATTCATTGACAGCAGTATCGATAATGTTCTGCTCCAGACCAATCCAGGCTGTACCAGTCGCTTCTTGACTTTACAAACATTTTTTAACTTCATCTGGTACACACGCTGCTGCGTGACAGTCAAACATTGTAATAGATTGGTTGTTGGGGCCCACAAATTGCGATAGATAAAATTTATCGACGTTTTTTCATTCATTTTAACACGTATTATGCTTGGTCTGATTTTCCCAGGTAGTGCAAAAGCAGACGTTGAGTGAGGTAAAAACTAAAACACTTATTTAATAGCCAGTAAGATAAGAAATATTTTTGTTAAAAATTATTAAAATCTGTTGATTTTTTTTAAAGTAACGATCGATAATGTCGGGGATGTTTTTTTTCAAATTTTTTATTTCAACACATTTCGCTTGATCTAATTTCCCTAGGTAGTGCAGAAGCATACATTGGGTGAGGTGGGAAAATGAACAGTTATTTGATGGCAAGTTGTGTCAGAAACATTCGTACCAAAAATTATCAAAATCTGATAATTGGTTTTTAAGTTACAGTCAAAAATATCGGGGATGTTTTTGAGACACAGTGTAATATACAGGTACATTATATTTTTATTTGTATACGAAGTACAATGTGGACTGTTGACAATAACCTGCCGACGGTCTGTCTGAGTATCGTGTGCAGTAGACCCATGCTGGCAATGCGAAACTGTTCTTGCTGTCTGTCTTACATCCGGGTTTTCTCGTCAGTTGTCCCGGATGTGACGTAGTCGATGACGTCACGTTGCTGATAGAACCTGCTCTGTCGCTATTGGCTATCGCTTCAGTTGAGTTGCAACGTTTCGGCGTAACGTCATCTTTCCACGCAGTTCGCCTCCTGCTCCCGTCAGCCGAAATGGCGTTGTCATGGAAACATCGCGATGACGTCAACGAGAAAGATGTCGGCGCCTGCAACGACAACTCTGTTCTGGGTCGAGCTGAACTGCGTGTTGGTCTGTCAAATTCTGACGGCGTGCCGTTAATTAGTTGGATCGCAATGTTTGGATCATCTCTGGGATTAGCAGCAGCAGCAGCTGTATCCGCAACGGTCCATTGATTCTCACAGACTGACACAAGCTCATGCTCCACCAGTTCGCGATGTCCGAAGTCAGACGACAAGATATCATCGATGTAGAACCGGCGAGGGCGACTGAGATCGTTCAGCTTTCTGTCGTCGTCGTTGACAAACGGCGTTGAACTGATGCTGTTCATTTTCGATTTCACTGATATCTCGTCGAGGTAGTTTTGCCACATCACATTGTTTTCGTCTTGCCGTCGACACTTTACAGTTATTTCAGCTCAGTTTTGTGATCTTTTTTGAATGCAGTTTGTTGTCTGTTATCATTTTATCGCGTATCTATCTTTGGTATCGTTTTATTTCTTATTCGTGATGCATTAGTCGTATACGTTCAATCTCGACTGCGGATACTACATCGAAAAATATCCTAGATAAGAAATAACAGTTTTAATTCATTTATTAACTGCAGAACTAATGTAGCTATATACATTTATCCGAACATTATCGTAACGCTACTAATTTGCTATTCGATTAACTTTCACGATGTCACGCACTCAACAGTAGCCTAGTGATTGAGCACTTGACGGCTGAGGCTGATCTAATGGTTACACCTGTAGGCGTGATGCATCTTCCAATCATCGTGTAGGGCAGGTGTGACAGCCAGGTAGGTAGACACACACACGGACACGGTCGACCAACCGACGCAGGAAACTAATTGCTCTATGATAGCGAGTTGGGACACCGGCACCGGCCTCACGCTATATCACATTACTCACCAGACCGCCTCTATGACACGTGCCTTTTTAATTAACTGTATGTAGATAATAATATTGAAATCCGTCGAATCATTTACCGTGGCCTGTTGTCACGTAATTGACTATACGTGCAGCACAGAACATTACAAGAAATTTGAGCAAAGCTCACGAGACGCGCGAAAGCCTATAGCATTTCCAGTCCAGTAGTTATAGTTTCGAAAATTGCATATCACTTGGACTCGGCCCATCGGGACCCTAATACAAATCGGCCATAGGCGCGTGTGGCGTTGGCGACGGTGGCGCCTCCTTGTGAATGATAAAGACTTGCGCAGC
>Ga0056128_1007913_pt1 | contig 13427 bp, 6 predicted proteins | sample WorMetLIZISLAND2_FD_71113 | JGI IMG/M metagenome (GOLD analysis project Ga0056128, IMG submission 71113) | Marine gutless worms symbiont microbial communities from Max Planck institute for Marine Microbiology, Germany - Olavius geniculatus... ... | reverse complement strand
TAGTCAGAAATTTCAATTGGGGGCGCCTCATCTCTCTCCCCCTTCCCCTCCCCCTCAACTTTTTCCTTTCGTCCGTCCCCTCCTTTCCTCCTTTTTTACTGTCCCCTGCTTCCCCCCTCTTTCCCTCATCCCCTCCCCTCGCTTAGAAGTAGGATCCTCTGAAATCCAGCTAGACGGTCTGGAAAAGCGCTGTGAGCTCCCCCAGTGGGGTCTGGGACGGAGCCGCAACCGAAATCGAGTTTGGTGCATCCTAGCTGTAAAAGATGAAATCTCGTGGCAACATTTTAATTAGTTTCCGGAGAATAAACTGACCAAGTTGGCAAATTTGGTGCAGTTTAAACGTATGCTTGTTTTTTTCTGGATGATTGGGTGGGTGGGCCCTCCTGGACCTCTTTGTCTACGCCAATGGCCACTACGCTGTATGGTCTACACTTACCTAGTCGTCGTAACGCACCGGTCTTTTACATTTGCCCACCCGCCGCACACACGTCTGTCTGGTTGCTGCTGCTACAGCTGCTGCTGCCGACAACGACGAATAGCTGGCAAGCAGAGGTCCGCCGCAGTTGAATTAGTCCGCTCTGCCACAAGGCCGCGGTTCCACTACCGCAGCCGCTGGTGGATCTGCATCCGCGTATCAAAATTTTAAGAGTGACCATGGTCTGGCTATTCAAGATCAAATGACAGAGACCGACGACTGATACCAAAGGTTAACAGCAAAAGGACTAGGCCTACATAATAAAGATGATGAATAACATATTGTAAAGTTTTTTACGCGCGAAAGCAACTACTGCTTTAAGCGCGTCTTAGCCATCGCAATTCTGTCCGTCTGTCTGTCTGTCACACGGGTGGATCAGTCAAAAACAGTGCAAGCTAGGATCACCAAATCTTCACCGTCAGCTGCCAGAAGACTCTAGTTTCAGGAACCGTAAAACCTTTCCATAAATTAGAAAAAGGTCACCGCGAATGAGGGCGCTAAATGAGAGAGAGGTTGGCAAAATTTGCGGTTTTGGCCCATAAGTCGCTGTATCTCAGCAACGGTGCGAGATAGGGCCTAGGTTACTATTAATCACTAATAGAAAGTCGTATACTGGCTTTCGATTGGCGCCGAATTCAATGACCTTGAATGACCTTGAACACCAAAATAGGGGGTTTTATGGATTTTTTGGCGATTTCGGGCTGCGACACAAGTCTATATCATTCACAAGGTGGCGCAACGGTACTATCGTTATGCGATCCAGATAAAAAATTTGGTATTTGTATATTAACTTAGCGTAAACAATTTTTAGCTAAACTACTGAACCGGAACTGCTATAGGCTTTCGCGCGTCTCGTGAACATTAGCTCAAATTTCTTGTTAATAATGGTGTAATTTTTGTTTCGTTTTTTACCCTGCATCTTATTGCGAATAAAGACTACTATTATTATTAAGGTGAAAAGTTCGCAGAGTGCGCAAACCACGGCAAAAGTAAGACGAACCTCCTACCCCCAACATAAATCCTCTAGGACAGAGCCCCTCCTCTGCAGCCGGGATAAGACAAGCCATGGCAACAAGAGCATGGCAACGAGGATTGATCAGAGTAAAATTTCATTGGCAGCATTCGATGGTCAACCCCGAATACCCCCTATAGACGCAAAGATCTCGCAGATATCTTTTACACAAGCTAGGTGATATAGCTCTTAATGGGAAGCCCAACTCAGAGCTATGGAACGTCACCTGTCGTACGGAGCGTCACCTGCCGTATGAGATCGCACAGTGTTACCTGCCATTCGACACAGGTAAACGCGCCCCGCCTGAACCCCAGCCAGATAGGCTGGTAGTCGATTTACCTACCCCGGAGGGATGGAAAGCTGAGTTGATTTAGAAAAATAGCCCATTTTGTTCCATATTTTGTTGCCATGGCAAGCAGTGAAAGTCCGGAGTAAATTCAGATGACACCATTAAATTGGCCGGTTTCGGAAACCATACCTAGAACCAAAAATTACGACGCTTTCTTGCACACAGCTGGAGTTATGACCGTTTAAAGAATTGCTTAATTTTTCACATAGGCGCCATTGTTATTGTTTTTTTCAATTTTTTTAAATAGGCCTAAATAAGTTAAATATTAAATTTTCTAATCTCCAAATAGCGCACCCTAGCTTGGCACTGCATCGTTTGAGCCATCACGCGCAAAAATTCGCCGAGGGATCTGACCTGCAGGTGAGTTAGTGAAAAAAGTACACTGTGTCTCAGAAAGACATCCCCGACATTTTTGACTGTAACTAAAAAACCAATTATCAGATTTTGATAATTTTTGGTATAAATATTTCTGACACAAGTTGTCATCAAACGACTATTTAGTTTTCCACCTCATCCAAGGTTTGTTTCTGCACTACCTGGGAAAATCACAGCCAGCGAAATATCACTTTTTATCCAATGCGATATGATTGCTAAATTAACATAACACGTAGAAACATAATTTTTAACATTTTTGACACTGTGGCTGACATTTTATCTAATTGTCTATTTTTTAACTGCCTGTAGTAAAATTGCTTGAAGTGTTGGCCTACTATGCGAACACAAGCAAGGAGACGCTTTCTACATTTATTGACAGCAGTATCGATAGAGTTCTGCTCCAGAGCAATACAGGCTGTACCAGTCGCTTCTTGACTTCACAAACATTTCAAAACTTATTAGGACAGATGGAATTTATTGACGTTTTTTTATTTATTTTAACACATATTATGCCTGGTCTGCTTTCCCCAGGTAGTGCAAAAGCAGACGCTGGGTGAGATAAAAACTAAAACACTTATTTAATAGCCAGTTGTATCAAAAATATTGCTGCCAAATATTATTAAAATCTGCTAATCCTTATTTAGGGTACGATCGATAATGTTGGGGATGTTTTTTTTCAGGTTTTCTGTTTCTTTTAACGCATATTTCGCTTGATCGGCTTTCCCTAGGTAGTGCAAAAGCATACATTGCGTGAGGTGAGAAACTAAACGGTCATTTGATGGGATGTTGTGTCATGAATATTTGTACCAAAAAGTATTATAATCTGATAATTGGTTTTCAAATAATAATCGAAAATGTTTGTGATGTTTTTTGAGATACAGTGTATATACAAATAAAAAAACTTGCCTATATTTTACCTATTTGCCGAGAAGCCCCCTTGGGCAGATTAACACAAAATTTTGCACGAGTGGTCATCTAGCCGACGTAATCAACCGTGCCAAATTTTATTTCAATCGAGTCAAGGATTTTGATTCTGTAGGGGGTCCAATTTTTGGTTTCCCATAGGAAAGAGAAGTCGCCGTTAACACAGCGCTTGAACTAGGCCTACCGTTCAGTCTGAGATTCGAAACTCTTCAGCTTCTTCTGTACTAATATCGACGATACATCACATTTATTTAGAAACACTTTGTGCCTCTGTGAATTGATAGTGTAGGCTATTGCATTGCTGCACCGCATTGGCGGTCAAGTTGCTGCGGATCAGCAATCCGCGCGGGAATCGTTCCGAGCACCACCCAGTCGACGGTAGCACCAACCGACGAGAAGCTCAGTCAGTCACTCAGTCACTGACGGCGAAAACGAATCAATAACGTCAACAACGCTACGCAACGCAATACGCAATCGTCGTACGCGCGTAGTTAGCGGAACCAAGTAAGCAACCACACCACCACGCGTGTCTCAACGACCGACCGATGCCTTGAGCAACCACGGCAGAGCGGGGGCGGTCGGGAAGGAACTGCGAGGAGGAGGTGGTTACTCTAGGGGTCTACGAGGTGCACGGACGACGGACGGCGTGTTGAGTGATCGTCCGGCGTGCTTCGACCGCTAATTTGTTGCCTGCTTGGCGCCCTGAGCACCTACAGACAGACAGACAGACGGACGGACGGACCGACAGACACAACTAGCACGGTAGTCGTCGTCGTCGTCGTTGTCGCGTGCGTCCAGTCAGTCCCAGAGGCGTCTCTCTCTCTTTCTTTCTCCCCTTTCTCTCCGTGTCTTTTTCCTACTCGCACATTCTCGTTTTGCCTCCACGTCACCAGTCGCCATCGGTCCCCGACGTGACACTGTGGGTGGGCGATTGCAGCTTCCCGTGCTCTTGCGAATATATACGATTATACAGAAGACCTGCTGTCTTTGAACACTTTATACCCCGTTTACACGATGAAGCTGACTCGACGAGCCAGCTCAATGTTTGCTTGATCGTGTAAACGGGGTATTAGACGCCTGCCAGAAGGCACTTCAGCGCACGACGCGCCGCTATCACAAAACTTCCTCGTGCAGCAGAATCCTATAGCGCTATTCCTAAAGGCGTTTAGCCCTACAAAGCGACGTAAGTGAGCAAAATTAAGTTGAACTGACACGGTTTAGTTTTTGACAAACTAACCAATTGGCAAGCAGGACGAGCCCACTGGTCATTGATGGGCGAGTACGTGAGCGTAGTCACGTAAGCCACTGACGCCGTTAGACAGTGCCTATTGGTCGGTTCGTCAAAAACTAAACCATGTCAGTTCAGTTCAGTTCAGCTATACGTAGGTTTTAATCACCTTAAGGTTAACTGTTTAGTTCTGTTTCTAACACTAATCCAAGATCGGAATTTTAGCGATAGCGCCAACGACGTCCTTCAAGAATCTGTTGAATCGCATGCCGGCACTGCACCAGCTCCTGGCTGGAGAAGAAAGCCAGGAAGACCACGAAGCAGCTGGTTACCTGACGTCTTCACAGTGACACACAGATCTAATAATAATAATAATAATATAGAATAAAATATAGAATAAAATCCTATAGCGCTGTTCCTAAAGGCGTTCTTCTAACTGCTCGGGTGGCCTGGACAGCGGCTGATGATCGGCAGGAGTGGAGAGCGCAACGGTCCACCGCCGACTGCGCGTTCTGACGATGATTATGAGCAAACGGCGATCGTCAAAAAACTGTTCAAAATTTTATGATATTGTGTAACTGTGTTGACCGTGTAATTGCGTTGTATTATATACGTATACATTTATTCGCCAGACAAGGCAACAAACATACAGGGTGGGCCAAAAAGTAACACCCTTATTGTAGGCCTATTTCAGTTTCCTTCTTTGCCAGATGATAAATATTTGCATTTTTTACATACGTGTCATTTTCAATAAAATGACGTCGTTTTTTGCCTGGCGATCAACCAATGTAAACAAGTTGGGTTTTTATGCGAATATTTGTAATTTTGCACGATGGTTGGATCAGTTTGCCATCAACGCTATTTGGCTTGTAGACAGCGAGTGCAGAAACATGCACTAAAGTTACAAAAAATAACTATAAAATGTTTTCAATTAAGTGAGCACATTTAAGCTATAAAAATATTAACGAATAAAGCTAAAGTTGTTAAAACATTAGTATGAATATGGCGTTATATTGACGTGCTTAAAAAGAGCGTCACTCTTTGCCCACCCGGTATACTTTTAGTCGTATGGCGGCGTTCTGTTGCGGCATTCTATCGTCTGATTTGGCACGCAGCCTCATCCGTCATAGAACTGACGCCACTATCCGGATTGATTCTGTCTCCAGGTCTCGGAGACACCGGATTTTCGGATCATCGGATCACACAACAGAGGCCCGCTCATTCGGTCTCACAGTTAGGCCTACAGTCAATCCGTCACTCAGCTGACCCTGCAGTTGGCTAATAGGGTGTTTACACGATCCAGCAAACGTCCAGCATTAGCACGTGTATTTTAAATACATTTGCAGGAAGTTTGCTGGACGTTTGCTGGATCGTGTAAACACCTCATAAGTAATACTCCGCTTGCATAAATCTATGCATATAATGGTTTTTGGTGAGGCCAGTGGCGTGTCTGGATTTGACAAAGGAAAATGGCGAGGATATGGTAAATCGCAGATCGCAGCCGAACTGGCAGTTCTATGCTGCCACCTGGCAAAACAAAGGAAGAGAGCGCTTTCACCTTTCACACATTACTTTGATTTCCGATGACTTCTGGCTTTTCCCGTATGGTCTAATTTGTCTCGTCAGCCTCCCTACTCCTCAATCGTCACTTTCTAGCGCCGACGTACTGGTGATTTCAGTCTAATTATAACCTACAAGGCGATCTGCTATAGCCTACTACAGCTCGTGATGAAAGATAATCGAATAGAAGCTGACTTACTTCGGCGTAGCAATCATCGCATTCTGTCGTGTGTGACTGTAATCATTGTGAAATTTGTAACACACAGTCGTAGTATTTTGTAGCTTCAGACATTTGTATCTAGACGACGGGTCATCTGACTGGCGACCGGCAAAGAAAATAATCTTGGACTTCGTTGGGGGTCTTGCGACACTCCTGCAGATCGTCTGTCTGTAAGTTATTTGAAGAGGCTTACTAACGCTGTGGCAGGAAAGCAAAAAAAGGCAAAATAAATAGAAAACAAAAGAAAAGAAAGAACACATTTTAAAAAATCCTGTACAAATCCCTGGTCGTAGATACCTAAAAAGCAGACCCTATGGACGTAGGTAGCTGCTGCTATCCGTCTATGATATGATATCCGTATATGAGATTCAAAGATATGGCTGGATCAATATTGCTTCCACGTCGCAAAAGAGCTTAAGGCTACACGTATTAGACCAAAGCCTATTTTGCTACTGACAGAAGCGTAGCCTATTTCTGGCATAATTATAAAAACGCATTTGGAAAATATAATATTTCGTTTGATAATCGAATCCGCACTTACACGAAAATTATACAAGGTGCGCTAATAAATACAATCCCACAAAAAATTATCTGTCTAGAAATGTAATAATTTTTTTCATTAAATTTGCAGTGCTTGCAAGTGCATGATTGAAGCCACATCCAGCGAATGACATTACAATTTTGTAATTATTTGAACTTTCAATGCATTTTCTCAATGTGATTTGCAGCAAAATGTACTTACTCCTCCCGCCGACGGGGTTATGTTATAGGTTAGCAGTAGCAGCGGCTTGTTTCTTTCTCGATCAGTTTGTTTGTCAGCGGCGTCACTCCGAAAATTATGCACGAACTTTCTTTATAAAATATTCGGAAAACAAAAGTGTAATAAAGCAAAATAATTCAGCAAGCTTAGTCAAATTTTGGAAATGATCTCGATGAAGAAAATAGGAATGTTCGCAGAGTTTACTAATCTACACTGTGAGGCATAAAAACACACCTAATTTTTAAACATAACTTGAAAAGGGTTATCCAATTTTAATAATTTTTGGTACACATATTCCTGACACAACTGGACATCAAATGATTAGTTTCCACCTCACCCAACATCTGCTTCTGCGCTACCTGGGAAAAACAGAACAGACAAAATATGCATTAAAATCAATGTTCAAAAGACTATAAAATTTAATCTTTTCGGATATGTGGCCACCACAGCCAATCAATTACAAAGTTTGACCATTGTGCAGCAGCACGTCTATTAAATAGGCCTAACATTCAGAAATATTGATGAATTGAAGAAGCGACTGGTGAAGTCTGAATTGATCTAGAGTAGAACGTTATCGACGATGCTATCAACAAATGGAGAAAGTATCTCTGAGCTGAGCCATGTTCATGAGCCAACATTTCAAATATTTTTCTAGACAGTTGAAAAATCAACAATAGAAAAACTATTAGCTAAAATAATGAAAATATGGACAAAATATGTGATTTGTGTTGCTTTGATTGTGCAACAATATCAACGTGGCTAAAATGCAATATTTTGTTTGTTTTCTTTCCCCAAGTAGTGCAGAAACAGACATTGGGTGAGGTGGGAAACTAAACAAACATTTGATGGCCAGTTGTATCAGGAATATTCGTACCAAAACTTGTTAAAACCAGATCACTTTTCTTTAAATTATGATAAAAAAATTTCTTGTGCTTTTTTATGCCTCACAGTGTATAACACTGAGTCAATGTTATAGGTTAGTAAACTGTGCGACACTGCGAAATTCAAATGATCAGTACGGTAACATGGTACGCAAACGTCATTATGTAATCGCGAGACGGCGCCACTCACCTATAATTATGCAAGCTTACAGTAGGCTACGTCGCAAGTACACCGTGTCACAAAAAAGCTGTGTAGCGTTATTTTTGTCAGAAATTCGTTAAATTTCCACCAACTGCGACATCTTCGGCACAAGGATGGCAAAGAGAATGAAAGTATGTGACGTAGGCTACATTTATTTTCCACATCGTTTAATTTGCGAAAATTTGACAAAAACAACAGTTCTGCGCAGTTTTTTGGAACACGGCTGTCATTACATATCGTTGAATGGCGGAGTTTCGTGTTCTCTGAGTGACTGGTCTCTGGGCGATTTTTAGGCCTGTTTAGTATTTTGTATAGTATTGTGCGCACGGCAATACTCGTTAATATAAAGCTCAATTCTAGCCTAAATCTTGCATCGCAACGCACGTCGCACGAAGCAGACCTAGACCTAATCGCACCCATGGAAATCAATAGAAGTAAACCTAAGTCGAAACAAAAAAGTGCTTTCTGTAGACATTATTATTTCTGCCTTTTAGTTCATTTTTGTTTTTTTTTCTTTTTTTGCATTTTACGTGGACTGTATATAACATTGTCTTAAAGTGCAATAAATTTCACATGATAGGCTTACGAATTTTACCCAAACTTTTCCGAAAATTATCTTGTCAAAATTTTTTCTGATTAAAAGTACAAAATTTTAAACTAAAAATCCTTTATGTTGAGAAAATTTAGAGGCAAAATTAAAATTCTGAGCACCCATAATCTCTTCTGTCGAAAATTTGCATTGTCGTCCATGCTTTACTACTTTTTACGCGCGACAGCATGTAATGCTTCGCGCGTCTTAGCTATCGTCGAGGTGTTTGTCCGTCTGAACGGAAAACGGCGTTATCAGCAACCATCGTTTTTGCGTTGAACAAAAAAATCGGTGCCCTTTTGTCCACTAGCAAAAAAAGTTTTAGGCGCATATGTTGACCCACCTTAAGTCTGCATTTGAGTTTGGGTCACGTGACTTTGCTAGGAGGGGGATTTTGTAAATTTCCTTCCCCCAATCAGACTTATGGGGCCGGGTGGACTTACGTTGGGCTTTGCTCCAAATTTCTAGGTTTAAAATTAAACTGCGACGAAATAGCTGGAGATAAACCAAGATAACCTGCGTATGAAATTTTTAGCATTGGGCGTAGATTTTAACAATTTTAACTTTGGCTTTCTAGCTTTAAAGAGTCCTTTGTACATAGGCGTCAAATATGGGTATCAATTAAAAATTTTCGATTTTCGCTAATAGCAATCACATTAGCGTGAAAACGGTTGCGGATAAATATAGATTTGCTGCTTGCCGTAACAAAGCACTGCTGACGAGCTTTTAAACGGTGCCAACATTGATGACCTTGACGACCTTAAACGACCTTGTTATCTTAAAAACGGTTTTGTAATTTTTTTTCATGATTTTAAAATGTGACGCATATTTCAACAGTGAATTGAAACGAAATTGCAAGAGATGGATCAGGACAACTTGTGTATGATATTTTCAGCATCAAAAGTAGACTTTAACAATCTGAGTTTCGACCTCTAAGCCTAGCCTATAAGTTTAGAGTTGTCACGTACGCAGGCCTCAAATTTGAGTACTTTTTTAAAACGCATTAATATTCTATTGCCCTCTGTACACTGATTCCCCAGGTGGCAGCATCGATGTTATCGAGCGTCACGCAAGCTTTGCTCGAATTACTTGCTTAACTTACGATGTCGTTGCTTTTAGCTACAAGTTAGTGTACCATTTCCATTCGCTGCGGTGGTTTAAACTGGCTGCTGCCTGGCGGACATAGCCGTCGGTCTGTCGTTGAGTTCGATGTGAGTCCGACGTCGTTCGACAGTGGCGCCACTGTCGTACCAGCATCGACACAGCAGACTACACAGCTGTCGACGGAATCGCTCGCCAGCAGCACAGTATAGGAAGAAATTGACCGCGTGGTTTGAGTACATCAGTAGCTCGGTGGCGGCCAAGGCCAGACGGACACGACAAACTGTTGGTAGGTATACCGAGTCCACGCTATCTCTGGATCTAGAACATTTTAAATGTATCGAAAAGTTGAAAGTGTTGTTCAACTTTTGGATGCATTTGAAAGTAAGCCGTTTTTCGACTTCGGAATGCAGAGCAATACAGGCATCATGTCACCGATAAGTGTTCAACTTTTGGATATCAGCGACACGCAGAATGCTCCATCCAGTCCACACTAAGACGACATGTAGAATGTTGATGTAGAATGTCTACATGTCACCGCAGTGTGGACGAGCTATTACAGTGGCAGTGGGGGCAAGACGGACACGGCAAGCTGTCACCGTGGCCGCACGAGTCCATGCGGCGCCCGTCGGACGCACCAGATGCTGGATAAACACGACGGTCCACTACCGTACGTTTACGCTCATCGCTGTATCGGTCATCGTGGGTCATTTTGGATGATTCGTTGCCGCCATAACGGGTCACGGGTCATGGTCAATGGTCAAGGGTCATCTGGATCATAGGTTATGGGTGTTATGGGTTCGCTGGGTCACGGGTCAAGGGTCACAGTTTATGAGTCATCTGCGTCAGAGGTCAGTGGCTAACTGAGCTGACCCGTAACTGGCTTGATCATACAGAAGTGATGGGTCGGGGTCAGGAGTCATGTGGGTCAAGGGATCTGCAAGTTTAGTTAAAGGGGTGAAATGGTCATAATAGCCTGTGGGACGGCAAAACGGTTCACGGGTCACGCAGACAAGATGCTGGATAAACGCGGCTATAATGAGAACAGCGCTACGTGGCAAAGTGGCGACGAGGAACGTGAACGAGACGGCGAGCAGAGTGACCACCAAGCGAGTGTTTGTTGCTCCTAGCGCCCCCTCGCGGTCTGCAGCGGCACCATCCCGTCTTGACCCACTGCTGCTTGGATAAGCTTAACTTTTTAAAACTTACAACTGTACTTCGTACACGTCAGAAGCCAAGACGCAAAATCTGGTCTTATTTCATCTGGTACTCACCAAAACTCTACCACCAGATTATATGTGTACTAGATAACTTGTACTTCGTAGTATACAAATCTGGACTCAAAATTTTCTCTCTCTTATTCAATCTCGTACACGCCAAGACCGACGACGCTACTGGTGCTTGGATAGGGGCGCGCGAGCTGGACTCGAAGGTGGCGAGCGGCTCTGAGATGGTAAATGATGAGAGAATTGAGTAGAAGAATGACAAAGAACGGGACGAAAGCGTAGAGCGCAGCGTCGACCCACGGCCAGACCTCAGCCACCAGATTCTCATAACCTTCAGCGCCCCGACAGTCGCTCACATTCGCTCCGGGAACCTGGCACGACAGAACGATGTCAAAAACATTAGTTTGTGAATAAAAAACACAAAGAACATGTTTTAATTTTATAACAATAATTACGATTTGAACCTAAACAGCAGTTATCGCGGCTGTTTTCGTCTGTGATGATTTTGACAAGCAAATCACTATATTATAGTCAGCGACGCCATGGGTTAACAAGAAGCCCAGCTGTCGCTAGAGTGAGGCTGACCGTATTGGTTGTCACTGACCCTGAAGGTCATCCAAAGTCGGAGTTTTATGTCATCTGAAAAGGACTATGCCACTTTCTATTAGTGAATAATAGTAACCTTGGCCTTATCTCGCATCGTTTTCGAGATATGGCCACTTATAGCTTGAAACATTCCATTCCATAGTGGTTATGACCCTTTAGGGTCATCTAAGATCATCGATTTATATGTCATTTAAAAAGCCATTATGCGACTTCCTATTAGTGATCAATAGCAACCTAGGCCCTAACTTGCACCGTTTAGCCGCAGTACATTCGTGACAGACGGACAGACGGACGAACGGACGACAACCATGACAAAGAGCCGACCTTTAAGTTTACATCTTAGCGGTCGACCCAAAAAGTATGCGGGACACGAAATTGCAATTTCAGACACTGATAATTTCCGACAGAATTCTGACAAACAACTGCAAATTATCGACGGAGATTACGGATGCTCAAAATTTCGATTCAGTCACTAAATTTTTTAAATGGTGGATTTTAGCCTGACATTGTGAAGTTTTGGACGAAATTTTTGGGAGAAAGATAGGATTTTTTATCCATTTTTCAACAGCAGCTGGGTTGGACAATTCTTTCCCTCCACCTACCACTACGTCACTGATTGTAGTCATTTACACTGTTATATTTACAATTGCATCATTATCATCAGCGGCAGGTGGCGTACTTGAACTGAGCGCAGTCCGGTGGTCCAGACGAAGTGAAGGTTAATTGCCAGGAACGTTAGTACCAGGGAGACCATGACGGCCGCAGCCCGACTTCTGCGGCAGACAGTGGCATCACTCAGGAGAACAAATAAACTAACAGAATTAATGATCCTTCACCAAAATGATAATCTTTTTACCAGCATAGATGGTACAGCAGAAAACAGAAACAGACATATAAGGATAAAACTTAACTAAACAGAACTAATAGCTGTGTGAATTAACTATATTATTATCAAAATGTTGCAGCAGACAGTGGCAGCGCGTAGCGGTTTGCAGACAGCCACGTATCGTTCCACCGTTACAGCAATTATCAACCATACCGAGTAGTCACTGGCGGAGTAGAGTGTGACCATTCCAGCACGACACCCCCACTCGGATAGCGACTGGACGTCTATGCCGAACATCTGTAAACAGGCAAAAAAACAAGCCTGACATGAATAATTTATACACTGCCGCTAAAGCTCATTCATATTCGTGTACTCGTTTGAGACTACAGTTGGCAAATCGCAATCATTATACAATAATATAAATAATACGCGTAGGCCTATGTAGGGTTTTACACGCCTAATTGAACGAATTATAAACGATGACTATAAAAACCTAGTGTTGTCTCGCGGTGCATATAATATAATATGTTACGATTTGTTTCTGACTCATTCATGTGGACCGATTATACGTACGATTACATTTATGTTTACATACTTACCTTACTTATTTACTTATAATTATTTTTACATGCCGCCCTCTCGGAATGCCTAATTGTTATGATTGGCTGCAAGACCAGGCTTGGGTGTGGGCTGGGGACGAGGTAGGTCAAGGTTAGGTCAGGACGTGGTCCCGTTTTCAACTCTGCTACCCTATAACTAGAGCTGTTAGTCTACAGGGTGTTTCATAAAACGGCACCCTTTTTTTCTTTCTTTCATAATTTACTCAAATGATGATCAATTTACACGAAATTTTTACGCGATGTGGCTGAAAAAATTAATTCAAAATATTCCAACAAAATATGGCTGTTGATTAAATATTCTCTTCTAGTCGTGAAGTAATGCTGACGTCGTAATATGCCGTGAGTACAAACTTGAGTCATATGGAGTGGACCACCAGTTAGTCCGGTTGCTAAGAGACATCAATGAAAATGCTCAGGCAGCAGTGAGAGTATGTGGGCAAGAAGGAAGCTGGTTTGCAACCAGCAGGGGTACA
>Ga0056128_1007912_pt1 | contig 13430 bp, 10 predicted proteins | sample WorMetLIZISLAND2_FD_71113 | JGI IMG/M metagenome (GOLD analysis project Ga0056128, IMG submission 71113) | Marine gutless worms symbiont microbial communities from Max Planck institute for Marine Microbiology, Germany - Olavius geniculatus... ... | reverse complement strand
TGTCGATCGGTTGAGGGGTTTCGGATCTGCGTGGGGTCGAATTTTGCCATTCTCCCTTTACTTAGCCGGTCGCCATTAACACAGGGCTGTGCTACCGCACGCCTGTGATTTTCCTACGTGCAGTTACCAACCTGCAGCTGCATTGAAGATTTTTTAATCAAGCCATAGAGACATGAGTCTTTATTGCGAGACGTATCGTTAGTTATCCTGGAAAGAATGATAATGGGCATTTGGCACAGCCAATGCTAGAGGAGGGATTATAAGTAAGTAAGTAAGTAAAATGTCAATCTATATACTGCTTATACTGCTTGGTTAATACATTTCGTTGTCAGTGTCTCTGACAAATGTAGCGGTAGGCCTATTGCATGTCTTTAGCGGACGTCTGAAAGTGTTGAGACTCAGTTATAGGCCACGAAGGCAATTAGACACTGCGTGAGTTCATGTTTCGTCGAGAAGTAGGATTATTTTTTTTCCAATCGACGTCCGCTTAATCTGACATTCGCTAAGAACCGAATCCGATTAACTTACTTCTTAACCATAGATGAACTAAAAACCGATTAGAAAGTTTGTAATCGCTAGGGATTAAGAAATTACGCCTATTCTTTTGTATTGGAGCTGTTTGGTGTTAATCGGTAATGTTCGGATTAACTTTGGTGTTAGCTGCCATTTCCGATTATCTTTCTTCTTATCTGGTAGATAATCGGAAATGTTGGTTCTTGGCGGTAAGCCAGACCTCTCCCATGTACTGCCGTTACCTTCCCAGCGGTGAAGTTGGTACCAAATTATACTGCTTGGTGACAGAGGCACATGTGTGTGAACAACTTGCCCAAGGTCGTTACCTGGCAGTGCACCGGGCGGGACTCGAACCTTCGTCTACATGTTACAAGTTCGAGACGCTACAGCTACAGTACACTATCAAGCCATACAATTAGACAGTATAGTTGCATGTAAAAAATAGTTCTTTACGAATCTGCCAATTAGTAGAAGACTGCAAGAAGAAAGAGGAAAATCTGATGCTATTATTATAACGTTAGCCTGGTAGTGTTGGCGCTGATATACAATTGCTTGGACGCCAAGCTTTTTTTGAAGTGCAATTAACGATAATGCGTGCATTTCCGGGCTATTTCGTGCCTGACGTTTGATGTTCGTCTTCAACGAATGGTGCACGGTTACTCGTTGCTAATTTGGACACCGACGTCTTTCAGACGTACAGTGTTTCTTGGTGTTGAATTCGACGCCATGCTTTGACGCAGATAATTCTCACACCTTGGGCACCTTGACGCTGTTGACTGGGCGTGTAGTGAATCCAACTGGGAAAAATTTCTTTAATCGTCATTTTTCAAAACTTTGCTTGAGAAATCCATGCTAGAGCACTGGCACTACGTTGAGTTCATGTATTTTTTAGTAATTCGTTCGTTGGCCACAATTTATCACTGTTGTGTGTTGTCGAGTTTTCTGCCTTGATTTAAGCCAATACTAGTTGGATGTGTTAACAAATCGTGCAACAATTAAGCTGTACAGCGTTTTGGCAATGAGTCTGCGAGGGTTTTATGCAGATAATCCAGATTAATCCAGATATACCAACCCACGTCTACCGGACGGCTGTTTTCGTTAAAAACAGCGCCTCTGGCTGACCATACATGTATCAGACGGTATGCAGTGTGCCATATATAGCCAGCGGTCCTGCTATAACAGCGTCTACTGCGACGGCGTAGGCTGTCGCAGAACTCGGCTATTTTCTTCTCTGACGAATGTCCAAGCACTAACGAACCGTCACGTATAGCTTATATAGCTCCTTTAATTGGCTCAAATGCTGCAGTTGGTCACAATAGATTCATGCTTAATGTAATAGCTCGGCGGCGGGTTGCCCTGGAGGCAGGAGTGCGTCTCACTGATGTATCTACGTGCTCGGATCAGTCTAGTATTATATGCACAGTGCTCCTGACTGGGTGGAAGGCCGGTATCACATTAAAATTTCTCCCCCATGAAAAATCCGCCCGAGGAGAGATAATCACAGATTTGATATGTCTCCCCCTTATTGAAATATCGCTGGCCCCATAAAAAGTTTTTCCATTATGGGATCGCCGCCCTCAGAAAAGTATTTTCCCGGCCGACAATTTACCGGTGAAAATCCGTCCCGCCCGGGCGGGACGGATTTTGCCGGTAAATTGTCGGCCCGGGGGAGACTATTTTGGGAGGCAATCCTATAATGGCACACCGGCTATCTACTCAAGAGATATTTTACCAGCGCCGTTAAGTAATATTGCGTCTCATGATGCTATAATGGAGATAAGTGCAGGTTGGCTGGCTTGTCCTCTGTGTCTGCTAGGGTATTATGTCAGAGATGCATTTGGCGATGATGTATTTCGTCTCGTATAGTTGGGGCTGCTGATGTGTAATCATAGATGTAAAAAAAATTGTTTATGTTTTCTTACGTGCGAAAGCAGCCACTGCTTTCAGCGCGTTTAGTTATCGCAATTCTGTCTGTCTGTCCGTCACACGGATGGATCAGTCAAAACGGTGCAAGCTAAGCCTACGATCACCAAATCTTTACCGTCGCCGGCTGCCTGGAGGAACCGTAAATCTTTTCCATAAATTCGAAGGGGGTCACCCTGAACGAGGGCTCTAAATGAGAAGGGGTGGGCACAATTTGCGATTTTTGGCCAATAAGTTGCTGTATCTCAGTATTGGTGCGAGATAGGACCTAGGTTACTATTAATCACTAATAGGAAGTCGTACACTGGCTCTCGATTGGCGCCGAATTCAGTGACTTTGAATTACCTTGAACGCCAAAATAGGGAGTTTTATGGATTTTTTGGCGATTTCAGGCTGCGACACAAGTCTATATCATTCACAAGGTGGCGCCACAAAACTATCGTTATGCGATTCAGATAGAGAATTTGGTATTTGTATATCAACTTAGCGTGAACACCCCAATTTTCAGCTAAACTACTGAACCGGAACTGCTATAGGCTTTCGCGCGTCTCGTGAGCATTAGCTCAAATTTTTTGTTTATTTTTGCTGGAACGTTTATTACATCTATGTGTGTACTGAAGAGATGATAATACTGCTTCTTAATTAAATGACGCTCGCGTTGAGTCAGTGTAATGATTTCAAGTCACATCTTTTCTTTATAGCGTTTGTAAGTTTCTCGAAAACTTTTTGCTTGCGCAGGCCTGTTTGCGGAAAATATAGATTATAATTTCGCAAAAACCGTCAACTAGGCACGAGGTCCGGTGCTTTTAAGGCGACAAGTCAAAGGTCTCTGTCACGAAATTCTTATATTAAGTGCATGCACTGTAGCATAGGACGAGCGAAACTTGATTAGCGATCATTTTGCAGGCACATACACTGTAGCTGCTCAGTGCAAGCCAAGTGCCAGCCGCAAGGGGGCGCTGTCCTTTCAGAACTGCGAAAATGTGTTTGCTCAGAGATCATATCGTCCGTGCTACAAAGCAATAAGCGGGTTATATAAAAATTCATTTTTACGTAACTTGCGCGCTGTACTTTCGGTCTTCGAGGTGTCCGTCTGTCGGTCACATGCCGGTGTTGTGTCATAACGACGCCAGTTGTCAGTGACATTGTACAAGGGGGGTTAGGAGCAATTCCCTTCGTGCATCTTGGACTGTCGCAAAGTTGTCGGGAACAAATCTCGTAGGCCTAGTGGTCGGAAAACGTTAGTCCAGAAATGCAAAATTTAGGGCTGAAAACTTCAATTTGGGACACTTTAGGGGCAACGTTAAAAATATTGAGCACCCATAATCTTCTCTGTCGGAAATTGACGATGTCTGTCGGTAAATTGCCCCGCGTGCTTTTTTAGTCCAGGGCGCCACTGCCAGCTGGGATCGCGAAATCTCCACTGTCAAGTCCGTGAAGGACTTTGAAGCCAGGATCTGCAAAATTGTCCAGAAATTCGACACCATTTGTCCTGATCGAGGGCAGTAAAAGAGAGATGGGTAGATTTAATGTTTAAAGCGCGTACAGAGCAACGTAACTGAACGAAACTGAACTGAAGCGGCTTACTTTATGACGAACTGACCAATGGGCGAGCTCATTGGTCATTGGTTGACGCGTATGTGAGCGTAGTTATGTAGGCCGTCGACGCCATTAGACGGTGCCTACTATAATGCATTACTGCTTGCCGATTAGTCAGTTCGCCAAAAACTAAACCGTGTCAGGCCAGTTCAGTTCATTTACGTCGCTTTGTACGCGCCTTTAGAGCAGGCAAACGTTAACTACAGTATATTTGCGCATTATCATCATATTACAGTGTACAGATGCGTGTGATGTGAACAACTGCAATGTAGGCTGGGTACTGGCTGGTCGATGCACACGTCAGAGACAGGCTCATTGATGAGGTCCAGTCAGCTGACGTTCGAGGAGCAAGAGCACATCATGAGGGTCATTCGCCAGGCGGAGCTCCTTGAACATACCGAGATGGAACGCATCGGGTATGTGCGAAATACTTTCACCTTCGTTCTCTTTACTTACTACTTCTCATGGCTGCTCAGTCCACGGTTACCAGAGGGCACTTTATCATCATCAGAATTTCTCCCGGGGGGCGGAGAGGTAGGGCAAGGGCACGGGAGGGCAGCTCCAACCCACCTATCTTTTCTCTGGCGCCGCCCATGGCTTAGTTTTTGTTGGAAATAACGTTGGTCTCATCGACAAAGTAAGTAAATAAGTAAGTAAATTTAATTTATAAAGCGCACAATGTCAGCGAGAAACTCACTGAATCTCAGGCGAAAGTTACTGTACGCAGCGGCGGATCCATAATTTTGGAATGTGGGGGAGACGCCATGGCCCTCTAAATAGTGACTAATCTAGAGGGCTGTGGAGACGCCCCAGCCAAAATCAAATTTGGTGCACTGCAATCTATATCTTTAAAATACGAGATCTGGTGGCAACAATATTATGATTATTTCCCTGTGAATAAACGGAGCAAATTCAGTGCAGTTCATACGTGTGCTTGTCGGCGGATCGGGGACGCGGACCACTTGGATTGCCTCTTGTTTACGCCACTGGTTTAGTGTGCGGCTAAAAAAATCAATATTGTGATTAACACACGTAAGTGCTGATCAAGTTGAATTAAGGTATAACGCCAGACTTGGTGTGAGCGCTGTAAGGCGGTGTGGTTGCAGGCATCTGGTGGAGAGACTGGACAACATGAAGAACCATGTCCTCGGCAACGGGACCAGTCAGTGCCTGCTGTGTGGCGAAGAGTTTCGCTTGCTTGGTGCCTCGGCGTCGGAATGTGAACTCTGCTCAAAGGTAACTCTGTCAATTAACGTAATCTCGGTGCAACGTCATTATACAGCTGTCTTAATAGGCCGCATTGCCGTTTCTGTCTGTCTCTCCATCTGTGCTCTACGCGCTCCTAGCTGGAAAAGGAAAAGACATCGAAAAGCAACATTGGCGGAACGTTCCCCGAGGCCAGGAATAACCGGTATGCCAATTTCCAACTCAAAAAGTCGGAGACCAATGTAACCGGACATGAAAAAAACTCCCAAAAATGGTGCATATCTTGCACCAATGTTTACGAGCCAACTCAGCCACACGCTTAGCTTAGCTGGACGACGTAAAAGTGGTCTTTCGGTTGACGTTCAAAGTAAGCAAGTCTAGTTAGTTGGATGACACCAGACTTTGACCTGGAAGAGAAAAAAAAATTAATGAAGAAAGAAAAATCGTAAGGGAAATCGAGTTTGCGACGTCAAACCAAGATTAATATTAAGATTAAGATTAAGGTGTGACGTCAAATATTTCTGCAATATGTACATTCTTGTGCATTTGTCCGTGTGCATTTGTCCAGGCGGTGTGTAACAAATGCGGCGTTGACACATTCAACAGTCAGAAGCAGTCGCTGTGGCTGTGCAAGATCTGCAGTGAGAATAGGGAGGTCAGTCGGTGCATTCGTCACCTTGTTGTCTGTCTTCTGTTGAAAATACAGCAAAATACAGTATCCTGCTATGTGACAATGTTTATATTGTAATGCTGCAATTGTGAAACTAGTGAATGAATAAACAAGAGGGTGCGGCCGTTGAGGGGCCGCCCGCTATGGGGCCGTCCTTGAGTTGAGTACGTGCATGCTGTTTTGGAACTTTCTAGGTCTGTGCAAGGCAGCAAGGAATCCTTACGCCACCTGCCAAATATCAAGTTGATCGGACAACAGGCGGCGAAGTTATGGGGATTTTTTGCCAACAACACAATTAGCCGCCGTGACCTTGACCTCTGACCCCTTGACCTTGAAATTGGTCCACGGGGTGCTGGTGTCCCAGGGACCCTTCCTACCGAGTTTGGTATTCGTAGGCCTTTTCGTTTTCCCTCTAGGTGGAGGCACGGGACAGACAGACAGACAGACAGACGGACAGGATCAACACATGATGGGGCCTCCTTCTAGGAAGGACGGTCCCATAATAAACTAGATGACCAAGCCTTGCTCAAGGTTAAGTACCGGTGTTAGGTAGCTGCAGTCGCTTCTGCAGGCAGCAATGAAGTGGCGCTATCTAGCGAATGACATTTCTTGAGTCCACGCCAAGTGGTTCAAGCAGTATAATTTTTGCAGGTAAGAAACACAAAAACCCATATGACCTTTGATTTATGACGTTGATATTCATTAGATTTCTAGAGATTATGAAGGTCAAGGTTCATGCAAAATTCCATCAAGTTAAGTGCAGCAGTAGGCCTACGTGAGTTATCGTGGTTGCAGAGAAAATGTAGCGACGACTACATTAAACCGTGACTGTCTACCAAGTTTCGAGAACGTGCATTTTCTTTCGCGGGCACTAGCGCTTGGAACAGTCTACCGAATGAACTAAGATGTGTCACTAACTCATTTTTTCAATCGTGCTTTCAGCTAGCTGTGTTTTCCGTTAACTGTTTTGTCTTTGACATTTATACTGCACGATGGCCTGTTTTAACTGTATATCTGCGCACTACAAATATGAGATGATGATGATGCTGAAAACAATACTGCCGACGTTTCCACGGGCCGGTCAGTAACGGTCGTTGGTTTGCTTGTTCAGCTGTGGAAGCGCTCAGGTGCGTGGTTCTACAAAGGCTTGCCTCGGTACATTAGACCTCCGCCCAAGAAGCCGGTCGAGCACTCTTCGTCGCTGCGACTGACGTCTGCCAGTCATCGGAGTGGCACGCTGCGGTCGACTGGCAGCGGTCAGGGACCTCAGAGAACTTACAGCAGCTGGAGCCGCAACATCGCACCGTGTGCGTTGCTTTCTGCACCTAACTGCTTTGTTGTGCGGCTGGCCTAGTGGGCAGCAATGTGGGTTTTTGCCTGTTATATATCTGTCCATCTGTCCATTTTTTCATACTGGCTCTCACTCAAAAGGAAAAAGCATGGAAAGTGAACGTTTACCAGTGCAGGAATAACTGTTGTGCCAACTTTCAGTTAACGATGTGAAAGGGTCATGATGGTTGACCGTTGGCAGACGGGTAAACCATCTCGGCATGTCACCAGCCACCAGCGTCAACTCAGCCTGGCCGTCCCTCCGTGGGTAGGCAAAATGAGTCAAAATGAAGCAAAAGCTGGAACATAAACAGCCACACTAGCCACACGTCAGCTGCGCTCTGCCAACTCAAGGACATGTGTCGTCAGAAGGACCTGCAGCAGCTATGGAGACAGATGCTTTGCTGCTGCAGGTCCGAGGCAGTGAAACAGTCTGTCTACTCATCTGAGACAAAAGTTCTGACATTAACTTTGAACAGTTTAAACGGCAGTTGAAGACATTTTTGTTCAGGCGTTGTGGCTATTGTTAAATTGCGCTTTCTAAATAATCTTACTTACTTACTTACTTACTTACTTGCTATGCTATGCACTAGCCTCATAGTTTTGCAGTGTAAACTGTTGTCTGGCTGACGGCTAAGGAAACGGAGGTCAGCGCTATTCAGTGGGCCTTGTGGCTTATGAAGGACTTTATATTTTCGTAATCAGCTCTAATTAATTGTTGCTGGATTGGCTGCAGCGGCAGTTGATCAGGAATCTTCCGACTCTGACGACGATGTGACAATTTGCCGACAAAAGGCAAAACCTGCGCAGTCCGATACTTCTTCCTCCGGTATGCTGTTTTTTTGCTGCAATTTATGCATATCTAAATAAATAACTTTTGTTAATTATTGAAATAAATGGCTTTTAAAGTATTTTTCCTTGAGATTATTGTTATTTTTTCCATTAGCACTAAGCCGCAAACTTGAAAACTAACAACAATGGACTATTCGGGCAGAGAGTGATTAAGAATGAAATCGCATTTCTCCTTTGCAGCATCACTGTCAGCCTCTGAAACAAGGAGATTTCTGCTGTCCTCTATGACGTCAGAGATGTGCCTGAAATTTTTTTTACTTACTTACTTTGTCAAGTGATGGAGTGAGTGAGTGAACAGAAAAATATTGTCAACTAATTAAGTTAGTGGGATGTGACACTTAAACGTTGCCGACACTTGTTTTCTGCTTTTATCGAGTACATTGTAACTCGTTTATCTCTGCATGTAGAGTGGACTGCAGAGGTAGGTCTTTATCGAGCAAACTTTTATTCGTGAGTTGTGGCTGAGTGAATGAAGCAAATGTGTTATTTCACACAGCTTCTCACTGACATTTGCTGTCATTCGCCAAGGTAAAGAATATCGTTGTTGTCACCCATCATGTTGTTGTTTTGTTTTAATTGTTATTTTTTGCACCGGAGAATTTTGGCACAAAGTGTATTCTTTGGCACAACTTGGCTGATGCTTTGTGCCATATATATGTGTGTGTACCTGTGTGGGCGTCATGCATTACGTTTTTAGCCGACCGTACGTCGAGCTGTTGTCCTGGTTGTTGTCCGTCTGTTCGTCTCTCCATCACGGATGTACTGTGGCTAAACAGTGCAAGATAGGTTGCATACTGGCTTTCAAATGCCATATAAATCAATGCTTTTGGATGACCTTGAAGGGTCATAACGCACTATGGAATGGAATGTTTCAAGCTATAAGTGGCCATATCTCGGAAACGGTGCGAGATACGGCCAAGGTTACTATTAATCACTAATAGGAAATAGCATACGCCTCGTGAGATTAGATGGAAATCATTGACCTTGGATGACCTTAAAAGTCACTGAAAACCAGTATGGTCGGCTGACCTAGCGACAGCTGGGCTTCTTGTTCTGTTTAACTGCATCACTATTCACCTTACTATCTCACCAAGAAGTTTTTTTGCATTCATGTTCTGTGTACCATGTGGTTGACAAAAACTGCATTTTTGGTTCTGGCTAAGTTTCATTGAAAAAGCTCCTTAGGACCATGTTTATGCATTGTGAATGAATACATTAAAATTTATCAGCCGTGATGCTTATTGTTGCAAATTTTTTCCCTATTGACAGTATAATGGTTTATACGTTGAATGATGTACTTTGGCTTCAAATTGTATTTCTGTTACATAGACCATCATATATTTTTATGTAGCCACAAAATGTATCTATGATTAAATTTTGTGAAATAATGTTAGCTTCTGTGAATTATGTATATTTCATTTTCCCATATTAATATTTACTCAAAAATGTTTTAGAAAATGAAACGATGTAGCAAATTATTCAATCAAGCTGCTCCTTTTATTGGTGATTTTTACTATGCATGGTTGTTAAATGTGATGTGTGGCTAGCTACTGGCTACTTGTTTTTAAATGTATTCAGTTAGTTGTATTAAATGGGTTGTAGCTGTGTCTCACAGTGAACCGTCTTTGCACTATTGCATGCCGACTTTTAGCGCATGGACTTATTGCGTGAGGTTTTGTTAATAATATTTGCAATTTTCTGGCCATTTTGATGAGGTATCTGTTATTTTGAACATGAATGTTGTTGTACATATCTTTGTTTTTAAAAATAAGTTTTTGTCATAATATATTGAGATGTTGTCACAATGGGAATTCGTGTTTGAGTATGTAATATCTGCGTAATAATTTGCATTATGGCCAGTGATTTTCATTGAATTATTATATAGGCCTAGCACATATATAGCTGTAACTTCGGAAATTTTGGGGGGGCTATTTCAGTGTGTTACTGATATGAAAATGTAGGATGGCTAATTTTGTCATTAGTCTGTGCACATCCGAACTTGGTGCTTGGCTATTTCAGCAAGTGATGAAGATGCACACTCAAAATAGGTTTATCTCAATCATCACTCGGTTTGTGTATCTTCATACTAGCATTTGGCTACTTCGGACAATCTTTACTGCAAATACTGCATCTTTGCCAAGCTATAGTTTTACCACAGCCAGCAACAGCTCTATTACCTGACATTAATCATGCTCAGCCAAAATATGGCAGCAGTATTCGCCTTTTTGTTTGTTGTCGGTTGTCTTCTGTACGTCTGTTTGTTATGCAGCCATTCTAACAGGCCACATTACAGGTATTGCCTGTCCGTTCGTTCGTTCGTTTGTCTCGTGTGTACTTCTAACTTGAAAACATAAAGTGGAGAAAAGCCAAAATTGGCGCGAATGTTCCCCTGGGCAGTAGTAATCAGTTTTCAGTTTAAAAGGTGAAAGGTCAAGGTCACTGGACTTCAGAAACATCTAGAAATTCAATGCATATATCACATATCTCATGCTTACTTACTTACTTACGGCCAGCTGATCGAGCGCCGAATGCACGCCTGCTGCACACTGTGGGCACAGTGCAATGGGCAAGTGACTACCTGGTCGGCCGCATATAATGTCGCCACAAGGCTTGGCTACATCTTTGCATGTTTTACTGCAGATGGCAGTAGAGTTGGTAGCGCGGGGCCATCAGATCTTGGTGACCAGTTTGACCGGGCGTCGTTTCAACCTTCACTTGACGCTGCGCCAACGGCTTGGGATGAAACCGACTTTGCTCGGCAAACTCGTAGTAAGTCAGATTATTTCCGCAGCTCTGATAAGTAAGTAAACATATTTATATAACGCACATGATGTCGGTGAGAAAGTTGCCGAATCTGAGGTGCTGGGGTGAGGCGGGGCACTAGAGATGGCTAGAGGGTGAAAAAAGGAATGTTTGGAGTTAGCGATGGAAGGACACTGTTGAACAACTATTGCGAACGTCAAAAGAGAGGGAATTTCAAATAGTAGGGGCAGCTATAGAAAAACTTTTAGAACCAAAACACGAGGCACAGACAACAGATTAGTAAGTAAGTAAGTAAGATAACTTAAGAGGCGCAATTTAACAGTTAGCCACAATGCGCCGCCCTGTCAACAACCGAACAAAAATGTCTTCAGCAGCCGCTTGAAATGTTCAAAGTTAATGTCAGTTTGTCTCAAATGTGTTGGAAGTTTGTTCCACAGCCTCGGACCTGCAGCAGCAAAGCATCTGTCTCCATAGTTGCTGTAGGTCCATCTGACGACACATGTCCTTGAGTTGGCAGAACGCAGCTTATGACGACCTTCGTCAAAGACCAGCTGACAGTCAGCGGCCTGGTAAGGTGGAGCCATGCCGGACAGTGCCAAGTAGACCAGGGTGGCCATCTTGAAATCCAGCCGACGCCGAGCCGAAAGCCAGTGCAGCTCCTGTAGCACTGGCGTTATGTGGTCACAGCGTCGAGCACCGGAAACCAACCACGCAACTGCATTCTGTACAGACTGCAGCCTGCTCATCAGACCGTCCGTGATGCTGTAGAAAAGTGAGCTACAGTAGTCCAGGCGACATGAAATGAACGCTTGGACCAGCATCTTGACGGCGTCAGATGACATCAACCAGACGAACGGTTGGAGCTGCCGAAGCTAGTATCACCTGTGCAGACAGCGTCAGCTGGCTGTCGACGACGACGCCGAGGTTATGTGTCATCTCCGACTCCGAGACGTTGATACGTGCTGACGCCACCGGAACCTCCGAAACGTTGACTTTCGCCAGCTGCTGTGGAGGTCCCAACCACATCACCTGGGTCTTGGTGGGGTTCAGTCGAAGTCAGCTGGCCTTCGACCATGCCTCGATGTCGACGAGACATGCTGTGAGACGTCGGACGGCAGCCTCAGCGTCACCGGCCGGTGTGCTGATGTAAACCTGCGTGTCATCGGCATATTGGTGCAAACTTGGTCCATGACGGTCAACGACGAGGGCCAGCTTAGCTGTGTAAAGAACACACAACAGTGGGCCCAGTGCGGAACCCCAAACAGCACTGGGTGCACAGCAGACAGCTGACCACTGTAGGCAATCTGCTGGGTTCTGTCGGTCAGAAATGACCGCACCCAGTCAAGGACTGAGTCGGTGAGACCCACAGCAGACTGCAGACGTTCTAGCAGCATGGAGTGGTCGACACAGTCAAAAGCTGCTGAGAGGTCCAGCAGTCCAAGAAGCGTCACCTGCCGATCATCTGCTGCCACCAGTATGTCGGACTAGACGCGCTGCATTGCGGTTTCTGTGGAATGGTACTTGCGGTACGCCGACTGGAAGCGCGGAAGTAGGCCGTTTGCCGCCAAGTACTGGTGCAGCTGACTAGTGACAACCCGATTCACAACTTTTGAGAATAAATGAGAGGTTGGAAACTAGGCGGAAGTTGTTCATGTCAGATGAGTCCAGCCTCGTTTTCTTCAGAAGCGATGTAACAATTGCATGCTTACAGGAAGTCGACCTTGACTCAGCGACGCGTTGACCATTTTGGTGATGTAGGGCAGTAGTACGTCAAGGTACTGTGGTAACAAGGCAAGTTGTTCACACACAGGACACATGCCTCTGTCACCAAGCAGTATAATTTGGCACCGGCTTCACCGCTGGGATGTAAACAGGCACACCGCGTGATACAGTGGCCCCGTATCCGTGGTCTAGCAGTGTAAAAACTGGTGTCTGGCTGAGGGCCTTAGGAAACGGAGATCAGCGCCGCCCTATGGGCCGTAAGGCTTGGGAAGGACTTTACGTTTTTTTACGTTTAATAATTTATGATGCTGTTTGTGGTGTTGAGAACCGACAGCTGATGGCTCCAGTCAGAACGTGAGCAGCAGCAGCAGCAGCAATGTCGCATCTGAACCCCCTCACCAGCCCTCTGGCACTCAGCCCTCGGGCACTAGCCTTAGTCTCGTCATGGTCAAACCTAAAGATGTAGTGCCTTCTTCAGCTGATCCTCTCTCACCGGAAACAGGCAAGTGCTGTCATTTCTCTTATACCTGGTGGACACAGCTTGCGTTTAGTGAAATATAGGGGGAGGGGATAAGTATTGTTCAGAGAGCATGCAAAATTGCTGTTACCAGAGGCAATGTTTTAGCTAAAAATGCACCACAAACCCTTTGGTGGCCGTTTTCTGCTCAGCCCCACTGGGGGAGCTTACAGGACTCCCATAGACCCCCTAGCTAGTTTAAGGGTGTGGGCCCCTGGCAAGGGTAGGGGAGGATCAAAAGTGAAAGGGACGAGAAAAGAGGACAAGGAGGCAAAGATAGTGAAGAAAAAGGGGATACAGAATGGGGGGAGGGAAGTGGGGAGAAAAAATTGGGTG
>Ga0056128_1007909_pt1 | contig 13432 bp, 10 predicted proteins | sample WorMetLIZISLAND2_FD_71113 | JGI IMG/M metagenome (GOLD analysis project Ga0056128, IMG submission 71113) | Marine gutless worms symbiont microbial communities from Max Planck institute for Marine Microbiology, Germany - Olavius geniculatus... ... | reverse complement strand
CTTTGTTATTCTGCCCATATCAAACGATTTATTCTAAAAATTATTACTGGTAAACAAAGTAAATAAACACAATATGACGTAACAATGACGTCACAAGGCACTACTGCGAATAAGTAAGTATAAGCTTAACTATTTTTATGCTACGAAATTGATATCTTTATGTGTTGCCTGTTCTCCGAGACCACTGTAGCTCTGACAGTGTTTGTTTTGCTAGGTAATGTGGTCACACAATAAAGGTGCGGTGGATGGAAGAACTTCACGTTTACGCGCCATAAATTTCTGCTTGTAACAGTAAAAGAATAATTAAAATCGGTGCTGAATTACCGAAGTTATCCCAAAAATAAAATTGGGTATCCGTTTTTTGGAACACCCTGTAGATAATCTGACCACAGTATATTTACAGAGTACAGACATTGAGAAAAACAATACACTCACCCGGTGTGGTGCTGCAGCGAGTGACGAGTTTATAATGTGCTACTTTCGGTTCATAGAATAAGTAATTAGGATATGTGCTTAAGTAACAATCCACTGCACCACTCGACCGAAAGTAGAAAGCGACACAACGAGGGTCAGATGATAGACACGCCTGTTGACATTCGTTGAACGAGGCGACATTTGGTTGTAATGTGCCGTAAACATCATGTGTATCGCTAAGTCGAGTAAAGCTGCGCTGGCAGCCTGTATACAAATGATAGTGACACAAAATATTCAAATTGCAAAAATCACACAAAATACAGCAGTTGAGCAAAGTACAAAGTGCGGCAAAAAAGTAGCCCTCTTAAGTTTTTCGTTTTTTGTTGTTTTCTCAGCAACCGTTTGAGATTTGAATGTGAAATTTTACAGCGTTATTTACTAAAACATATGAAATGTGATTCCGTTGGAAAACGACAAAGTTATAAATTTTTTAACATGGCCGCCTACCGATTTTTCAGCATTAAAAATGTTCAAGCTAAAATGCTATTTAATCATCAAAAACCGGCTACCACGTTACTGCCGATGACGTCACAGTGACGTTCGAATAAACAGTAATTTATTTTGTTTATAAATTATTACTTAATTATTGTTCTTTTAAAGCAAGCGCTGGCTGCCCACCGGGTTCATCTTTCAGCAGGACGGCGCGCCATCACACATAGCGCACATCGCACCGAACATGGCTGCAGGCCAACTGTCCAGATTTCATCACAAAGGACCAGTGGCCTCAAAATTTGTCGAACATAAACCCAGTGGACTATCGCGTGTAAGGTGCAGTGTTGGAGGCTTACTCCAAGCTTAAAACAAAAGCCGAAAACAATTGCAAAAGTCAAGGAAGCGTTTTAGGTTATCTGGGGCAACGGCCACAAGGACTGATTGACAAGGCTCTGAAAGACTTCTAAAAGTAAGCGACTGAAGGCTTGTGTTGTAGCTTGAAGTTGACAATGAAATTCTGGCCTTTGATCATTAGTTAACTGTGTTATTTCAACGATGTTATTGCATTGGTGTAGTAGCCTGAACATTTTTAATGCTGAAAAATCGGTAGGCGGTCATGTTAAAAAATTTATAATTTCGTCGTTTTTTTAACCGAATCAACTTTTAATTAGCGGTTAAATGTAGAAAGTTTTGCTAAATAAAACTGTAAAATTCCACTTTAAAAATTCAAATGGTTGCTGAGGAAACAGCGAAAAACTTTAAGAGGCAATTTTTTTGCCGCACCCTGTATGTTAGCAAGTGATCGTCAAAGCTTTTGAAACAAACTGCCGTTGTTAGACAGACGATACAGTTCACTGCTGTGCACCTGCAGTTAAGTTGTAAATTTTGTAACATTTCAATTTGTATACAATGTCGTTCTCACCACTCGTTTCTAATTAAACATGAAGAGTCAATTACGTGAAACAAACAACATGGCTTTATCAGAAGATTAAAACTAAGAATTTATGTATGATGCAACTGACTGTTATGAAACATAGAAAAAACATAGACAGAACGAGGAATTTCATTCCACGACAGTACTGATCTACTGCATAGGACAAAGAACGGTTGGTGATTTCAAAACGTGGCTGACCTGAGAGATGAGCTGCAGTCTACGAGAGTAATCACAGACGACAATCTAGTAGAACGTGGAGGCCGCATGGCAATGCGTGACTTTGCAACGGTACATATGGGAACTAAAGAACGGCAGAAGTTTATATGTGGTGTTGATAACTTTGTTCAATGCATTCCTGAACTTTGTGAAACAGTGAAGGGATCGTAAAACCTGGTCGCAATTGGAGGATCTGAGAGTTGCAATCACGACACTAAAAAGAATTTTGGATAATGTTTGAGCCGATTCAATTGGGTTTTAGGACTGTCTAGCAGGTCCGATAATTACATATTAGGTTTACTGTAACAACGCGCAGGAACCGGCGCTAATATATTTGACAGTAGTGACAGTAAAAGTCGTACTTGTTAGAACTTTTGTTGTTGTTTTCGTAGGTGATTCTGTCGTTGTTGCTTGTGTCGATGATATTTCTGCAATGTAACAAGCAATGCTATACAGCAGTAATTCTTATGTCAGGCAAACTGTTAATGTAGAAACTGCAAAGTTCGCTGTCCTGTTGTACTGCCATTATCGATTACTTTGTACATGTTGTTATATTTGTTTATGCTAGCAAATACAAATGATATGACAATTGATCGGTTCTTTTAGTAATCACTTTTTCGTTTGGGTGCTGATGCTTATCATTCTGATGTTAACCAGCCTGTTATAATGCAGTTTTCCTTACCTTAATATTAATATTATTATACATAAGTTCACGAAAAAGGAACTGCCAGCGCTGAGTAACAAAGCAGCATCACAAAACAAACACAACGCCATAAATACATACAAATAATTTGATAAAAGCTCACGTAACGCGCGACAGCAGCGGTTCCACTACTTGGACAATCAGTCTAAAGCGTGCAATAAAATAACAATGTGTCTTGAAAAAGTAATCAAATCTGAAGGATCCGTGCGGAAGACTTTCTGAATTTAGGAGGCCAAAACTAAATTGTTAAAAATGTGCGTTCTATCCTAACAAGAAATTTGAGCTAATGCTCACGAGACGCGCGAAAGCCTATAGCAGTTCCGGTTCACTCTAAGTTAATATACAAATACCGAATTCTCTATCTGGATCGCATAACGATAGTAGCGTGGCGCCAACTTGTGAATGATATAGACTTGTGTCGCAGCCCGAAATCGCCAAAAGAATCCATAAAACCCCCTATTTTAGCGTTCAAGGTCATTCAAGGTCATTGAATTCGGCGCCAATCGAGAGCCAGTGTACGACTTCCTATTAGTGATTAATAGTAATCTAAGCCTTATCTCGCACCGTTACTGAGATACAGCTACTCATTGGCCAAAAATCGCAAATTTTGCCCACCCCCTCTCATTTAGCGCTCACGTTCGGGGTGATTCCCTTCGAATTTATGGAAAAGCTTTTCGGTTCCTGAAACTAGAGTCTTCCAGGCACCCGAAGGTGAAAATTTGGTGATCCTAGCTTGCAACGTTTTTGACTGATCCACCCGTGTGCCAGACGGAGGGACGGACAGACAGAATTGCGATGGCTAAGACGCGCTGAAAGCAGTAGCTGCTTTCGCGTGTAAAAACTTTATATACTCAGCTTGTCCAGGTCTATCTCCAGCCATTTCGGCGAAATTCACTCTTAAATGTGCGCCGCGGCCAAAAATTGCAAAAAGAACACTAAAACACTTTTTGGGGGAGAAAGGTCATTTGAAGGTCATCATGGCTGGAGATAGACCTGGACAAGCTGAGTATATAAAGTTTTTACGCGCGAAAGCAGCTACTGCTTTCAGCGCGTCTTAGCCATCGCAATTCTGTCTGTCCGTCCCTCTCAAAAGTGGTTATTTTACCACTATTTTTTCGTCTAGCGTAAAACAGTTGGAGATAGGCACAGACATGCCGCTCATCATAACAAGCACTAGTGACGAGCTTTTGAATGGTGCACGGCGCAATGGCGCAATGGCGCACGTAATGATAATTATACCGGTATTTCAAAATGTGTACTTTCTGTTACTCATAAGCTACATTTGTTGTTTATTAGTCTGCCGGAAGTACGTCGTATTTTAAAATGCAGATTCAGAAACTTAGGAAATTTTCCGCTAAAGCCAAAAAAGTGTTTGTAGAGCGATGTTTTTTTGCAAAAAAAATAAACTAAGTCCAGCCGAGTGACCAGTGCATGTGATGCCACAAGATCGCTACTCTGTGGAACAAAAGGCAGCTGCAAATCAACCCAATTAAGCGCTGCTGCTTGTAGGTTGCCGCCCGCCTATTGTGACTCGCCATCTGTCCCGGATTCGTGCAAAACTTACGACCTCCGTCCTCCGTTCTACTAGGACTCTCGTCGTCCGTCCATAATTTGATGCCGCCTCTCGCAGTTCCCGGTTCGACCGGGGACCGCCGTCCGTCTCCGGCGTCGGTTGGACCTCTCGTCGTCCCTCTCTAGCCTTGGCCGGGCATCTCGCCGTTTGTCCCACGCGGCGACTTTTTGTTACTCATAGCCTACATTTGTTATTTATCAGTCTGCCAGAAGTACGTCGTATTTGTCGTAATGCAGGTTCAATTAATCTGTAAAATTTCAATTAAAAATTTCGAACGGTTGCTGAGAAAACAGCGAAAAACTTTAGGGGGCTGCTTTTTGCCGCACCCTGTATGAACATTGTGTAAAAATGTCACAAAGATCAAGGAGAACTTGAGTTACACGCTGATGAAGTTTTAACACAATAATGGCTAGGCGATGAAACAGTTTATTTTCGTAAAGTTTTCCGCTGTTTTCTCAGCAACTGTTTAAAATTTTTAATCGAAATTTTACAGATGTATTGACTGTAACATTCTACATCTAACTGCCAAAAGAAATGTAATTCTATTAAAAAATGAAGTTATAGATTTTTCAACATAACCGCCTACCGATTTTTCAGCATTAAAATGGTCAAGCTACAACACCAATTTAGTAACATCGTTGAAACAATACAGTTAACTAATGATTAGATGTTAGAATTCTATTGTCACTGTAAATGTTCAAAATGTTCACCACCAGTTTTAAGCTCTAACTTAAGTTTTCAGGCGGTTATTTTGAAAAGTCTTTCACAACTTTGTCGATCGGTCTTTGTGTCAAGTTGCCCCAGATTACCTGAAGCGCTTCCTTGAGATCGGCAATTGTTTTTGGCTTTGTTTTAAGCTTACGGTAAGCCTCCGACATTGCACTTTACATATGATAGTTTAATGAGTTTATGTTCCGCGAATTTGGACGCCATTTGTCCTTTGTAATGAAATCTGGACAGTTGGTCCGCAGCCAGTTCTGTGCGCTGCGCGCTGTGCGTGCTGGCGAGCCATCCGTTAAGCAGCCGGCGATTGCTTTAAAAGAATGATAATTTAGTAATAATTTATAAACAAAACTAGAAATATGCGGCAGAGCCCAACGCAAGGCCGCCCGGCGCCGTAAGTCCGATGGTGGGTTAATTCAGGGAAGGTGGTGAAATTTACCTGGTAGCAAAACCACGTGGTCCGAAGTCAAATGCAGTAGCATACGCAGAACGCGCATTGTCGACTTAAGAGTGTGTTAACATCAGCGCCTGCAACTTATTTGTTAGTGGACCAAAGTTCGTTATTTTTTTTCAACGCGGGAAAAATGGCAGTCGATTTAGTTTGTTATCAATTTTTGGCATGTCGATCTGCTCCAGATATATTTGCGGTCAATGTTGAAGTTGCCCGAAATCGCGCCGAATTTTGAACTTGCGTAGGTCAACATCTGCGTCTATAACTTTTTTGTTAGTAAACAAAGTTCATCAATTTGTTTCTCCAACGCAGCAGAGATTGCGCTCGATGAAGTTTGTGTCTTTTTGTCGATATCATGACCGGTTCTTGAAATATTTGCGGTCAAATTCGAAAGTTCTCCTAAATCGCGCCGAATTTTGGACGTTTTTTTGTCTTCCCAAATTTTAAGTAAGCGGTGCCCCAAAATGTTGTATATAAGTGATAGTGTTCCCCTTATGGCCTGCCATGTGGTAAAGTTTCATGGGGTTACTCCCCCTCATCCTAAAGTTATAGGCGCTAATACGCTGAAATTATAAGCCAATTTTTGACTCCCCTTTGAAAAAAATTGTTGGAAAAGCCCAATCCCCAGTGGGGTGTAGGCTAGCAAGACTTGGACATTCTATAGCGCGCGTAAAAATTTCAAGGCGCAGCACCCCCTAGGGGCCGAAATATGGTATTTCGAAAAATTTGATTTTCGGGGTATAATTGCACTTCTAAATCTCCGTAATTAGTAGACCAAAGTTCGCCGAACTTTTTTTTCGTTGAACGCGGAACGAAACGCTGCAGTGCACCAGGTTTTCAAATTTTGGATATCTCTATCCGTTTCGGAGATGTTCGCGCTCACAGTGGAAAAGTGTCCAAAATCGCGCCAAATTTGGCATGTTTTTCGCCCTCAAAATTTTTTTGGGGGCAGAGCCCCAAATTTTTGGAGAGGCATTTACAAACAGAACATGCTTTTGAACGTGTGGCAAAGTTCACCGGAGATCGGCCCACGGACCTCGGAGATCTCGAGTTGAAAAAAACTGTAGCAAAACATAATCAACACTAGAAACATGGGACAGAGCCCAACGTGAAGCCGCCCGGCGCCGTAAGTCCGATGAGGGGTTAACTCAAGGGGGGTGAAATTTACCTTGTACAAAGTCACGTGGCCCGAAGTCAAATGCAGTAGCATACCTAAAACGCGCATTGTCGACTTACGGTGTGTCAACATTAGCGCCTGCAACTTGTTTGTTAGTGGACCAAAGTTCACCTAATTTTTTGGTTCAACGCCGGAGAAATGGCAGTCGATCAAGTTTGTTATCGATTTTCGGTACGTCAATCCACTCCAGATATAGGCTTATTCGCAGTCAAAGTTTGAAGTTGCCCGAAATCGCGCCGAATTTTGAACTTGGGTAGGTCAACATCTGCGTCTATAACTTTTTTGTTAGTAAACAAAAGTTTACCAGAAATTGCTCTTGATGAAGTTTGTGTCCCTTTGTCAATATCATGACCGATTCTGGAGATATTTGCAGTCAAAGTCAAAAGTTGTCCAAAATCGCGCCCAATTTTAAACGTTTTTTGCCTTCCTAAATTTTAAGGGGGCAGTGCCCCCCAAATGTTGTTTAGGCCTATGAGTGATAATGTTCCCTTATGGCCTGTCATGTGGTAAAGTTTCATGGGGTTATTCCCTTTAACCCCAAAGTTATAGGCGCTAATACGCTGAATTATAATCCAATTTTGACCCCCTTTTGAAAATAAATGTTAGGGGAGCCCCATCTTTAGTGGGGTGTAGGCTAGCAAGACTTGGACATTCTATAGCGCGTGTAAAAATTTCGGAGCGCAGCACCCCCTAGGAGCCAAAATATAGTATTCCGAAAAATTTGATTTTCGGGGTATAATTGCACTTCTAAATCTCCGAAATTTGTGGACCAAAGTTCACCAAACTTTTTTTCGCTCAACGCCGGAGAAAACGCTGTCGGTCAAATAGTTTTCCGATTTTGAATATCTCTATCTGTTACGGAGACATTCGCGCTCCAAGTGGGAAGGGGTCCGAAATCGGGCCAAAATTAACGTGTTTTTCGCCCCCAAAATTTTTTTGGGGGCAGCCCAAATTTTTGACCGGCGTTAAAAAATAGAACATGCTTCCAAGCATGACGAAAAATTTCGCGGCGATCGGCCAAGGGACCTCGGAAATTACGCCTTGAAAACAAAGAACTCCAGTAAAACATAAGACCTGCCGGGAACTATCGTTACGGGCGGCCTAATACATTATTGTTTACCAAAACGTCACTTTGACGTTATCGGCAGTAACATGTTTTCAGATATTAAACAGCATTTTCAGCTTGAACATTTTAGTGCTGAAAAATTCGTAGTCAGTCAGTCTATAACTTAGTTGTTTTTTTATCGGAATCACATTTCACTTGGCATTTTGATGTCGAATGTTTTAGTCAATAAATGTGTAAATTTCACATTGAAATTTCAAACAGTTGCTAAGAAAACAGCGAAAAAGTAGCCTTAGGGGCTACTTTTTTGCCGCACCCTGTATATCCAGAAGCTTTCTTGAGGACATGGCATCCACCATGCTCTTTTTAAAATATTTAAAAGGCAAGATAAAAATTCAACGTTTTGACTTTGCGCTTTCTAGCTACTTTCTAGCACCGATGTCTCATATCTTTGCCCAAGAAACTATTCCCGCAGATTTTTGGGATTGGCGTTAAAGCTACCCGACTGACTCTCCGACCGCGTTGAGTGTGTAGGTAGTTTTTTTGTGATTGACGAAGTATAGATCCAAATCGTTATCTATGGCATTTGCTGTTAATTGGTATTTAATAGTATACAGCGTGTTTAGATATTTAGCCTATCGGCATTATCAACCAAAACAGTACATTGCTAATACACTTACCCAATGTGATGTTGCAGCGACTGACCAAATCATAATGTGCGGCATAACCGATGTACGACCAAGGTAAATAGTGGTCGTGATTTGGATTTGTGTTTAACCAGCATTGGTATCCACTAGGATCATTGTTATCCAACACCCAGTCGACACTGACACAGTCAGGATTCAATTCACACGCTCTTTGGCATTCTATCAGTGTGGAGACACTTTCATGTTGTGTGTTGTACAGTGTAATTAAATTATTACGACGAAGCCACTCGGACCAGCAACCGACGTCCACTTCAGTTGTTGCTACACAACCAATATCATCGACGTAAAATTGGTAAACTTTTAAATGCAGAATGAGTTTATTTCTTAACCGTTTCTTTTAAATACGATTATCTATTAGAATTTTGTTATTAGAATGTGGTATATATTTACAGGCAGACCGAAATCTGTGACAAATCGATCACTTTGCGGTGAATAGAAGCTCCATTTTTTTATGTTCTGTTTTTAACAAAGTATTAATCGCTGTCTTTCATCTGTTCGCCTGCGCAGCTCTATGTAATGTCTCGCGTACATAATCTGCCAAGACTGATAATACACTATAATAGGCTTACACAAAACATATTGCTCCAAAATAGAGTTGTTTTACATGACATTAAACAAAAATGAAAAAAAAAACGCTATTCTTGTCTAAACACTGACCTGACGTGTTGCCGCAGAGATTCAAATCTCTGTGGTGTGAAACCTTTGTTTCAACGTACGAGTAACTCGGATCTGTTGTTAGATAGCACAATGTCGACTTGGTACTAGACCAAAAGTAGACGGCGACACAGCGAGGGTCAAATTCACACGCTTGTTGACATTCTGCAATTGTGGTGGCTCGTACTTGAAGCGTGCCGTAAATGTCATGTGTGTCGTTAACTCGAACCCACTGCGGTACGCAATTGGAGTCAGTCGGTGTTGTTTCTGCACACACAAAAGTTATCGATACGAAATATTATATATAAAAAACTGCAAGCAATTCATTTAATGTTGTATAAGCGCTGATGTAGAACGGCAAAAATCAAAAAGTATAAGCACGAACTAATGTATTAGCTTAGACATTTAATCTGTTCTCAGTAGCCAGATATAAATGTCTAAGCTAATGCATAATGTCGAAATTTCGGCCTTCCCATTGACTTGGCACATCGCTTATACAACAGCTTGTTGCTACCGCACAAGCCGTGATGCAAACTGGAAGGTTGCCGTATGCCCTGGTCTTTCTCCCATCATTCTGGGCCGTAGCAGCCGGTCCGGCAGGTCCGGCAGCTGCCTGATCAGTGTCTGAGCGAGGCTACTGCACAGTAATACTCCAACGATAGGGGGCGACTGAAAATGCGAGAAATGAAAATTCGGGAAAAGTGTGATTTTGGTTTAGGTGAGCATTAACGGTCTGTACAGCTGCTTTAAAAATCAAGTCAAGTCGTTGTCGATAATTAGTGAATGGAATGTCGACTCCACGTGGAACGTACTTCTGGAGGAGAACATTGTCCATATGAAGTCGACTCGGGTGATAACTTTTTTGCTTTTTTGAACGTTAATTTGAATTTTGTTAATTTCATGTACTGACATTCAGCGAACTGTGCTGAACTGAACTGTAGAACTGTAGACGAGTTTTGATGATAACATATTTGTTTTTTTTGAACGTTAATTTGAATTTAATTAATTTCATAGTGTAAACATTACTTTTAGCATACGTCTGACCCGCATATTCATTTTCCCTTATATTCATGTCTCGTATTTTTATGTCTCGCATTTTCAGCGTCCCCAACGATAGGCCTACAATAACGCCAGTCACGGAATTTCAAGTCATTAAACGTTATAACGGTAAGTTAACAAATTGTTGATACTATGTCGTAACAATCAAACTGTTCAGTCATGCATCGTAGCAATCAAATTGTTGCTTTTTTACTTTTTACAAAAGTACTGATTATATGTAGATTTTTTAAAATTATAACTTGTTGAGATTGAACCAGGACTGTTGAAGTTATTTGCAGATGTATCAAGGGTTTCGTTTTCTTGAGACACAGTGTATACAGCAATAGCTGTCATCATTATTTCTACTTACTGTGATGCTGTGAAACGTAAGAGACGTCAGCGCTCCAATGTCTCTCGTAAATGTGCATCAGTCCATTGCTCGAATCACGCCCTATAGCAGCCGACCAATAGTTGCTGTCTGTGCCGTTTTTATATACCTCCAGCGCTATACAATGCACAATAATAAAGACTAATTAATAGATTACGACAATTTCAATGTTAAACTAACCTCCGTAAGCATTTAAACAAGTTACCTCAATGCAATATAAGCCTTTTTGCCAATTTAATTTGCAGTTGTAAGTCCGTCTGTGACGACATCATAGCATTAATTGTTGAATAGATTGTGGAAAAAGTTATTAATAATCCACTTGTATCGACGTTTCTATAATTTGATACAAGGAAAAATCACAAAATTTTCTAGAAAATATTCTAAGCATATGCCGTCGTGTTATTACTGCCGACAATAATAGCCAATATGCCACTTTGGGACCAAAAATTTTTTTTTAAAGGTTTAATTATAACGTATTTTTATTCAATCCACTACCAAAAGACGACTGATATGGCTGTATAAGATATTATTAGTCCATGGTTTCTGATAATTGCGAGTCGGTCGTAACATAACTTTTTAGTAGGCCTTACACGCGCCGAGTGACTGACAGACTGACTCAGCATAATTGCTCGTTGTCAGTTGGCTGTCAATGACACAGCCGAGGTCACAAGATGAGCTTTCAAAGTTGACTAATGATTTATTTCCTTAACTCTAAATCTGCCAGTGATTGTATCGTAAGCCTGACTGCAGTACCACAAACCTTGGTCTTGCTGGCATTCAAGGAAGCACCCATTCATCTACTCTATGACTTGAAAACAGCACGAACCGCAAATCACACGTGTGCCCTTAATCCATTTTTGACAAAAAACGTTCTGTTACGAATGCTGACGGCGGTAAACAGACTGGCAGCGAAGTGATGTTCAGGTACGAGTGAAGTTGCTTGCTTCTGCACCAACGTCACAGTTTGAATCGATAGTTTGTCGCGTCACGTTTGAGATAGTCTACCAATGCTGGTGAAAAGAGTCACAACCTTTCCTTATATTGAAAAGCCAGAGACACCAATCTTAATTTCATTGCACCTCGATATTTTTGTGTTATGAACTTATCACTTCGGCACGTTCACGGTTCACTGGCAAAAAGTCTTCAACTTGTCAAAGTTTGACCATACCCGAAGAAAAAAAATGTTTTGGGGGCAACTGCAGGCCCGATAGCGAGTCTGTAGCACTTGAACTTTATGCAGTGAAGACTCGCCACGCACGTTACTGGAGGTATCAATATGTCGACGAAATCTCGTGGCAGGAACTGCATCGACAACAAACGTATGACTTAATCGGCAATGTCATGGCAAGAAAACTCGCACGCCAACTTGTGACAACAAACAAATAGATTGAGAAAGAGGTTATGAACACTGCACCACGTTAGATTCTGGCGGCGGTGTTTTTTTACCGATATTCTCGGCGTACTGTGTCGACGTGGTGCGTAGAACCGTACCGCTATAAAATCTTGTGGGTAGACGAATATTCTGTATAGCATTGTTACAATGCTGCAGTTGCGAGCTACATTGTATATGATCACACATGAACATTATCGTAGATCGCTGGCACGAACAGCTCATAAACGTCATGCGTTTGAGGCAGTGGACGAAACAGTGGGCTTGTCGGCTAGTTTATTACGTTCTGCCTGACGCCAATTACAAACCAAACTATCAATGACACCTTCGTGGCCGACAGTAAATGGGACAAGACAGGTAGCATGGTCCGACAGTATACCAGCACGATAGACACTAACTTGCATAAGAAGATTTGCTCATCGGCAAACATAACCAAGTACTGAGTCTGCCGCATCGACGCATAGCAAACGTTGTCAGCATTTCTTGCAGCTTTATTACCCCCGCCAAGAAGGTTATGTTTTTGCCAGACTTTGTTTGTTTGTCTGTCTGTCTGTCTGTCTGTCTGTGTGTCAGCAAGATAGCTCAAAAAGTTATGGACGGATCTTTCTAAAATTTTCTGGGAATGTCGGGAATGGCAAAAACTACCAGTGATTCAATTTTGGGGATGATCCGGAAAGAATCCTAGATTCTGGATCACTTTGAAATTTTCATTGACATCGCTTTCAATGGGGCATAAAGGAAACCGCTGCCAAACCAAATATGGTGCTGCCACCTGGCGAACAACATGGCCTTGGCGGAGGTCTGTAAGCTTTTACTGCTTTTTAGTTTTATTTTTTTATAAACCATTCTGAGCAAAAACGAAGTTGCACAAAAGAAAACGCCAAGCACAACAGACATCACATTACACGTCGCATTTACATCTACGGCTGGGCAGCAAAAGTCCAAATGCATGATAAACTAAAATCACAATTGAAGACTACTTATGTTTACGTTTAGTAACGCATAAGAGCAACACTTTTGAATAAACGTTTGAATCGGGGGCGCTGAATTTGCAGGACTGGATTTTGAAGGACTGGATTTTGACGGACCAAATTTATAAATGGTCTTGCATGATGACGGGCCAGGAAAGTGAGAGGTTAACCAAATCGCAAGGCCAACAACTGTTTACGTCACGTCTGCAACGTAGACTAAAAATTCGAAAGAGTCAGCAGAAATCAAAACTATTAGCTAAAACTATTAAAACTATAAAAGTATTGGGTCGACATGCATACATTAGCGTATATTCAATATACTTATCTATGTTTGACCAAACACGAACGCTTTCAGCATCAAAAACGCAGCTTTCGTGATCCAACTGCGAAGCCCGACGCTGGCAGTACACTGTGTCTCAAAAAAGCATGTGACTACATTTTTTGCAATAACTTGAACAGTGAATGTCCGATTATAATAATTTTTGGCACACTTATTAATGAGACTATATGTCATCGAATGGTGGTTTCATTTCCCACC
>Ga0056128_1007905_pt1 | contig 13433 bp, 7 predicted proteins | sample WorMetLIZISLAND2_FD_71113 | JGI IMG/M metagenome (GOLD analysis project Ga0056128, IMG submission 71113) | Marine gutless worms symbiont microbial communities from Max Planck institute for Marine Microbiology, Germany - Olavius geniculatus... ... | reverse complement strand
ACTTCATCAGTCGCTTCTTGAACTCATAAACATTACTTAATATCATGTGATAAACGTACTGCTGCATTTTAGTCAAATCTTGTAATCGACTGGCTCTTTGGGGCCACAGATCAAAATAGAAATCAAAATAATTTGCTGTTTATAGGAAACGCATCACAGCGCTATGGAGTGTCGTTTATGCTGATGTAATGATTAGGAACATCATTAAATGACAGTTAATATTAGGTAACCAGAAAAACACAAACCCCGTTCTTAGCAATAATGTTTTTACTGAAATTGCACTGTTTTCAAGTTGTATGCTTTGGTTAACGGCTCCCGAGAGTACGAGACAAGTCGTTCGATTAACACAATGTTTAAATAAAAGCATTTTTATAACTCAGTCAAATAACGACAAATTCTAACGAAATTTTAGGTGCTGTGGCTAAAAAAATACTAAACCAGAATGTTGGCCAGTTTTACTCTGCAAAGATAATACTAACCAAAATAGTCTGGTTACAACTCTGTTCCTAAATGAGAAAGTTGAAGTGATGAACGGAGATCGGTCTAGCGTCTGCTGACTAGTGTAAATAAACGAACGTCAACCCATGAGACAACTAGCGTCACAAGTAAGTCGGCGAATTGCCGCCAAGTATCAGGCGAGCGCTCCACCGATGAATGTGAGCCAAAACCGTGTACGTCGCTTCAGCTTCGATGTAGCCTATATTTAATTGAACAACGAAAAGAACAAAGACATAGGGCTGAAAGTAATCAAGTACTCGCGGACGCAGGCCTAGGCTTATTTTGTGTTACTTTTTTATTGCTCGACAACTTCAGTTATTCGAACTATACTGCACCGTAGAAAAGCGTCGTGTAACGGTGTTTATCCCAAAGTCATCTACACATGTATTAGGCCTACACAAGTCCAAAGGAATATTGACAGCGTCAAGCAGATGATGCATCTAGCGCGTAAACGCGCCACTGGATGCACGAACTTTGATCCACGTGGTAGCCAGGATGATGAGAAAGTCGGTGAATTCACAAAACGTCAGCAACGTCGAGCCCAGTATCAGGCCGAGCGCTCCACCGATATCACACAACAGAGCCAAGCGCGGGTACGCCGCTACGGCTTCGACGTAGGTGTATTTTAGCTCCGAGAAAAATATCTACATAACACCAAGATAACAATTATAACATAACGCAGAGGGATAGAGTAAACTGATGTAGCCCAATCTACTATCACATATTTTGGTTACGCTAGTGGTTAACGAGGAATTGTTACATGGATTGGAATTAAAGAATCAGCAAGATGCAGTAAACAGAAGGCAAAGACGATTTGTCCGTCGCGTTTTACTTCTACCATCAGTTAGACAAGCCAGTGCAGCATTGCAGTAGATTTCATGGAGATTGAAAAAAAAACAAATGACATGATGACATGGCAGGACGCACAACGAGATAGCCTACAAGCGATGGATGTCAGCTGCAGAGAGGAGGCAAGAATAATCTATTTTTGAGTCTAATCTTCTTTGTGAATCGCAAACGGACAATAGCGCTAACCGAGCTTCTTCTTTAAATCGAGCATCGCATATAAGGTTAAGTATTTTCGCATCTGGGAACAATGACTCGAATAACTGCTTTTTAAAACAATCGGCTAGGGTTGCTTTTGACGTTTAACCATGTGAAGCTATTTTTGCGTGCTTTCCAACAGCCTTCTGCTTTACGAGGAATTGAGCGGACCTCAACACTGAAGATCCTCGACGTCACGATAACTAACAGCAGCCTGTCGATGTCACAGCACGTGCGCGGACACAATCAATTCATGTGAACAAACTTTGTAAGCGCTTAGAGTGTTACGAGCACACGACATGTGTGACTCTGCATTACAAGGTATTTACAGATCTGTTATCATAGCCAAACTGTTGTATGCGTCCCCTCTCTGATGGGGGTTTGCATCAGCACAGGACAAGCAACGAATCAACGCATTCCTCTGACGAGGTTTATGTAGCGGCCTATGTCCGACGGATGTGTCCACAGTCAAGGAACTAAGTGATTCGGCTGATAAACAGTTGTTTAGCGCTATTAACTCAAATAGGCCTACCAACCACGTTCTGCATGATTTCCTGCCGCCAGTTTCCTAAGCGTCCCGTCCCAAAAATACAACTTACGCAACCATGCACATAACAGACAATTACCGGACTATAATTCTCAACTTTGTCAGTCTAATTTTTGTCAATATTTTACTGTATAATTTTTTTTTTATTAAATTTGTTCTTAAAAATATTTTTTATGTTACTTAGGTTGTGTATATATAGATTTAAACATTTAATGCATTTTTAACGTGTAATATAATTTTATTTTGTATGCTCTGCGTTTTGACAGTGCTGTAATAAACGAATATTGTATTGTATTGCTTTATACAGCAGTCAGACCAGAGTTTGACATAAATTAGATTCATCCATGTATTGGATTGGGTTGGATTAGATTGGATTGGATTGGGTCCAAATTTTTTAACAACTTCTTGGATTGAATGGGATCGGGTCGGAATTTTTTTGTGAAATTTGCAGCAATAAACAGTAATTAACTACTTTCGTAGTTTAATTATGCTACTAAAACGTAGCGCTGCAGTCACAACAAAGTTAATTACAATTGCCCAACACAGCGTGTAAGACTTATAGGCCTAGTGTAGACCACCAGCTGAACAGGAATGACTTTACGACTTTACAGTACAATACACAAGTACAATACACAGGGTGCGGCAAAAAAGTAGACCCCTGAAGTTTTTCGGCGTTTTCTTAGCTAACGATTGGGATTTTAATATGAAATTTTACAGCTTTATTTACTAAAACCTTCTACATCTAACTGCCAAGTACAATATAATTCTGTTAAAAAACGATGAAATTATAGACTTTTTAACATGACTGCCTACCGATTTTTCAGCATTCAAAAATGTTGGAGCTAGAAATGCTATTTAGTTTTCAAAAACTGCTTACACGTTACTGCCAATGAGGTCATAGTAACGTTTTGATAAACAGCAATTTATATTGTTGATAAATTATCACTAAATTATCGTTTTTTTTAAAACCGGATTCATCTTCCAGCACGACGACGCGTCAACACACACAGCGCGCAACACCGTGCAGTGCGCAGAACTGGCTGCCGGCCAGCTGTCCAGATATCATCACAAAAGACCAATGGCCTCCAAGTTCCTTGGATATAAACCCAATGGACTACATGTATCATGTATTGGGTGCAATGTTGGAGGCTTACTGCACGCTTAAAACAAAGCTGAAAACAAGCGCCGAACACAGGGAAGTGCTTCAGGTTATCAGGGCAACCTGCCACAGGGACCGATCGACAAGGCTGAAGAAGATTTCTCAAATAAGGTGACTGGAGGCTGGTGTTGTAGCTTGGAGCTGGTGGTAAACACCTCGAACATTCGCAGTGACAATGGAATTCTGGCATTTGATCATTATTTAACTGTGTTGTTTCAAAGATGTTATTAAATTGGTGTTGTAGCCGGAACATTTTTGAATGCTGAAAAATCGGTAGGCGGTTATGTTAAAAAGTCTGTAATTTCGTCGTTTTTCAACAGAATCAAAATTTACTTGGCAGTTAGATGTAGAAGGTTTCATTAAATAAACCTGTAAAATTTCAAGTTAAAATTCCAAACGTTTGCTAAGAAAACAGCGTAAAACTTTACGGGTCCACTTTTTGCTGCACCTTGTAGTCGCTGGTCACCGCAGGCCACTGCTGAGTCTGTGATCATACACTGTATCTTTGTGTGTCTCTGCTTTGATCTGTAACAACTTGACGCTCTCTCTGTTCTTAGCTTTCAACCTGTCCTTTATATGTGTCCATTCCATTGACGCTTGACATAATTACATGCAATGTTGAAGCAAATCAGGTATATCGACTGGATTGGATTTAGAAAAATGAATCCACGTCTAACTCTGAGTCAGACTATTTGACTAACCTCCAACGAACAATAGTCGTAACGGACTTCATCGTTCGTTCCATTGATCCCATTTACGATCTTTGCGAATGACACTAGATGGTTTGACACGAGCGCTTGACTGATGTCATGCGTGTACGACAGATGGCGACACTGACGCGGACAGTTGCACGTCGCCGCCACGTTGTTACTGACGTAGTCTCGTAGGGTTTCAATCGCGCACTCATAGAACGTTCTCGGGTCACAAACACGTGCGTTCCCTGCTCACCAGCAACCAACGGATGCAGATGAATCTTGACAGATTTGCTTGGGCGGCGTTAGAAATCTGAAGCTGGGGGAAGGCAGGCAAGGGCCAGGGCACAGGAGGGCAATAATTTTATGATGGGTGTGGCCCAAATATCGACCTTATTCAGTTGGTATGTGCAGGGAAAAGATGTAGCGGGGTCCAGGGGCAGAGCCTCTAGCCAAAGGGTGAGGGGGGGGGGCAAAACCCCCTGAAGCTGAAACACTTTTAACTTTTGGACGTGCAATGGAAGCCGCAAATTTGCCTGCTTTTTAATATTTGGAAAAGCAAAAAACTCACAAATATCTCTGTTTTCTTGCAAAAATGACGTTTAATAATAATCACACCTTGGCATAATAAAGTGCCCAGAGGGCATTATCAAAATTTACCCTGGGGAGTATCTGGGGGGCAAGGGTGAGGCACGGGGGCAGTCCCCCCTTCGGGCGCCGCTTTATGCAGACTTGTGTAAACAATCTTATGAACATCAATTAATTAACAAGTCTTTTCAATCCACAGTTAAAAGTGCTAATTTATGGTTTCTGTAATTTATAATACGGTAATAGTAGGGCGTATCTAATTTAAACTTTTGCTTGTATATATTGATTAAGGCGAAATATGCTTTGAATACTCTGTGTGAAATTAGACTGTTTTAATGCAAGTTTGCTCGTAGCCTATACAGCAAAAACAAAATGCAATAAAAGTATAAAACAGTTAAAGTCTAATACGCTTTTGTAGCAGTTAGGCCGTTACGTTTGTCGGTACTAAAAAAATTGCATTGTCAGGTTCAAACTGCTATGATATGTAATCAATTCGAAGCGATTGGGAAATTAAAGCGATAGCCTAATATCTCATAAACGACTGCTGCAAATTGCACAAATTCTTAAAATGGCGCCATTAGTTACGTATTTAACGCTGCATTCCTTGAGACAGCTGATTACTTTTGCCATTGAATTTTGTCCATTTTTATTAATTCATCAATTCCACAATTACGTATAATAAAAGTGTTTTATGAAACATATTTAGCGTGTACAAAACACAATGCGCACGTAATTCGAACTGCTACAAGTCAATCTTTGCGGCGCAAGTTTTACAAGGCCACGAAAACATTTGTGAATAATTGGTCCAAATGTTTTTTTACAAATATCTCATTCAACTATAAGCGTACAAACAACAATTTCATAAAACGCGAGCTACGAAAACATGTGCAAGTTACTGAGTGAGCGAGTAGGATTTAACGTCCCACTCGACACAGTATAGGTCATTTCGGGGACGGCCTTTCCAGGCAATGCATAGGCCTACATATAATAACGGAACAAAAAGTTTAACTTTTACAATAATAAAACAGAAAATGTAATCTTTACAGAAAAACCTAATATAGAAATAAAACACAAAACACCAAAAATGACAAAAAACCTAAAATTGTAACAACTGTCGATTATGAGTGTACGTTCTAATAATCTTTTTTCTTATTGTTCAGGCAGTCCTCAATCTCAGAATGCTGTCTATTGGAAAACGGGGAGTCAAGGCAGTGCAACTATATACTGGTGTATTTTACCTGGCATGTAGGCAGTTTTACAATTGCACTTGCTTATGAGATAGTTTGCCTCACACTCGGTTAGACATTTTGTCTGTACGTAGTCATTTGACGGTTCACAATCTCCGTGAGGACTTGGCATTCCTATCGCCTACAAACGGTAACAATTTACGGCACCCCTATCAGCAGTAGGCCTATACTGTACAGAGCAAAACGAACAAAAAGGCTAAATTTGATGGTATTGTATTACGAAATTTAAATTCTCATTGCAATATATTCTACAAAGTAAATGACGAAAATTGCGTCATAACAAATGTGCGAATAAGTAAAGGCAACAGCTAACCGAAAGCATTTAATTAAACATTTTGCACGTTTAAGTAACATAAGCAATAAAATACATTAAATTTGCAAAGCTTGCAAAATGAATTGCTTTCAGTTCTTTTATATATTAAATCGATCAATCGATCGACATGGTTGTTTGCGTCTCTGGGCGTGTAGTGTACAGTCTTAACGTTGTGCTGGTTTTTCGTCGTTTTTAGACGCTTAGTGTTCGCGGTTGCTGTTTTCTGTCGAATTATCTAACTGGCGATCTGTTTCTGGCTGCAGCGGTACTGCTACATCGTCTTGGCGACTGTCTTACGTCTCGTTTCGAATGTCCGCGTGTCAGTAACAGTGCTAGTACAGTCGCTGGCCATGGTCAGCCATGTTGACCTACTCGTCGGCCGATCTCAGGAAACTGGACCGTGACCGGCCGCCTGCGCGCCGCGTGCGGAAGAAGTTGTTTACACTGAGGCTCTGGCGCCCGGCGACGTCGCTCGCGCTACCGGTAGAGGTGGCGGCGTCGCCGTCATCTTTCGGCAGCATCTGAAAAGTTGTCTGATTCCACTGCCGTCATGCGACACGTTCGAGGCGATCTGCGTCCGCCTGACGACGGCCAGCGGTCCGATTGTGTTGCTAAACATTTATCGACCGGGTTCTGTTCGACCGACGGCGAGATTCTACGACGAACTGGCGTCGGTGTTTAAGGTACTTGTCGCCCACTCGTGTCCTGTCGTCGTTGGCGGCGACATCAACATGAGTTAACTATTTGGATGATACTGACGCACGGCGACTAGCTGATTTGCTCGCTAACTTCGACGTTGTACATCAGAGGTGGAGGTGCGGTGGACCTCGTCATGACATTCGCTAACTACGCGCCAGACGAGGTCAGTGTCGATCCTTCTGGAATGTTCTCTGATCACGGGCTGGTCACCTGTCGGCTACTTGCAAGCGTCGGTCAAGCCACGATTGCTGAACGTTTGGTCAGTGGCTGGCGTCGCGTCGACCGTGCAGTTCTGCGCCGCGCTCTGGACGACAGTCCGCTGTGTCAATCTGTGCCGGAGGACGCCGACGTAGACGATCTGTTTGCAACGTACTATGATGTTCTGCGCGAGGTCGCTGATCGTCTAGCTCCGCAGCACGCTTTACGTCGTCCAGCCGGTCATCTTGCGCCGTGGTTCGACGCCGACTGCCGCGTTGCACGTCGTCACTGCCGTCGTCTGGAGCGACGTTACCGACGCACATGCCAGATCGCCGTCTGTGGGTCCATGCTGTACGCAACCTACTTCGACTGTGTCGAGAGAAGAAGGTGGCGTACTGGCTGGATCGTCTTTCACAAAACGGGCACTCAACGCCGCAGCTGTGGCGGTCATAGACGGCAATGCTGGGTCGTGATCGTGATACATCTGGGGCTACTGGTCACACCGCTGGTCAGTTCGCATCGTTCTTTGCTCGTAAAGTCGACGACGTCAGGACGTCAACGGCTGGTAAAACTGCCCCGCTTGCGTTCGAATCAGCGTCGACCTCGTTGTCGTCTTTTCGCGGGTGTTGGATGGCTGAAGTGCGGCGTACCATTATGTCGTCACCGATCAAATCTTGTACGTTGCATCCGGTGCCGACTTTCCTGGTCCGTGAACATGTCGATTTATTACTGCCGTACATCACGACAATGATCAATTCCTTTCTAAGGCAAGAACGATTGCCGGATTCTCAGAAGCATGCGCTTGTGACGCCACTGCTAAAAATCGGTCTGGACACATCCAATATGGCCAATTTCCGGCCAGTGTCCAACCTTTCGTTTATGTCAAAAGTGGCTGAGAAGGTCATATCTTAGCAGCTGAACGAACACCTCACTGACTGCTACCACGTCACCAATCGGCTTACAGGAAATACCATTCGACTGAGACAGCTATCCTATGAGTCATGTCGGATGCGTTATCTGCCGCTGATCAACGACGCGTAACGCTGATATGGTGTTTACACGATTCAGCTCCATTATAACATATGGCAACAAACGTTCAGCAAACTTCCAGCAAACGTCCAGCATTAGCATGTGTATTTTGAATACATTTGCTGAAAGTTTGCTGGACGTTTGCTGGATCGTGACACCGTGTAAACATCCCATGATCGGTCTGTTGGATTTATCGTCAATCTTCGACTGCGTCGACCATTCCTTGCTGCTGCAACGACTGGAACGCACGTTCGGCTTGTCTGGGATAATTCTGCGCTGTCATACATTACCGGCAGAAGTCAGCAAGTGGCATACTGTGGTTAGCTGTCACCCACACAGTTAGTGCAGTTTGGAGTTTCGCAGGGATCTGTTTTAGGCCCTCAGCTCTTCGTTCTGTACACGGTCAACCTTAATCGAGTGGTGGCAAATCACGGCTTCATTCTGCGTCAGTATGCTGACGACAGTCAAATCTACACCAGCACGCCAGTTGACGATGCTGCGGCGGCGGTAGACCGATTTTTTGACGACGTTGAAGCCTGGTTGAGCTCAAGCCGACTGCGACTAAACCCAGCCAAAACGCAAGTCTTGTGGCTGGGCTCCAAGTACTAACTGCTCAAGCTCAACATTCAAGACGTTCCAGTCCTGTCAACATCCGTCAGGGTTGTTGACTCAGCACGTGACCTGGGAGTGGTCATTGAGAGTGGCTTAACGATGTCTGACCACGTCACTGCAGTCTGTCGTTCGGCCTAATACCAGCTGCGTCAGCTACGAACGATTGCGCATTCGTTGTCAATCGATGCCAAGAAAACTTTAATTCAGTCGTTCGTGTCATGCCGACTAGACTACTGTAACGCACTGCTGTATGGCATCTCTGACGATCTGATCCAACGGCTGCAGTCGGTACAGAACGCGGCAGCACGGCTCGTCACTGGAGCTGGTCGACGTGGCCACATCACTCCAGTGCTCAGACAACTTCATTGGCTGCCAGTGAAGCAGAGATATGAAACGTCGGCACCTCAGGTCATCAAACGTTTGTTCACACGTGTACCGTGCCGCGGACACAGTTACAGATCGACGACAGGAGCTTCCTGGCAGCTGGACCGCGGCTACGGAACAGCCTGCCGATTGAGATCCGACGGAAAAACATTACTTTTGAACATTATAGGCGACCACTTAAGGCGTATCTGTTCGTTTAGGCTGCGGCGCATTGTGACTTTTTTGCTTAAGTGCGCCGGATATAAGTACGCGTATTCACTCACTCACTCACTCACAATCACTTGTTAGTGAGATATTTTGTTTTTTTTCGATTCACTGTTAACTGTACGGTTAACATGTTTGTCAATTTCTTGCAATTTTAAGACTGTTGTACAAATTTAATCATACGATTCATTGCTCTAGTAAGTGCTGTTTAAGCATATTCTGACGTAGGCCTATAGGTTTACTTACGTATTGTGCTGTGAGTGCAACCTGAGTCAAGAAGCCTGGAGAAACCCTAAAGCCGCGCTCAAGCATCATCGGAACTTCATTGGAATCATGCAGCAGCACCTACATAATGTCGCAGCCATCAGTTACAACAAAATGCGTTAGCTCTGCGATCTTAATTCTGATTATAGGTTCTATGCAAGATCTAGGAGAGCTACTGCTTGCTACCTGTAGTCCTCTGACATTGTTTTTTGTGAAAGTCTGTGTAATTTTGATATCTTGCTTAGTGCTGTCTTGAACTAAATACACCGCTTTGTAAATAACGAACATAAAGGTTGGTTAAGTAGATGCTGACTGACAGTTGATGAAATATTGTGGCTGCATCATAATAATAATAACAATAGTCTAATACACATTATTTGTTAGCACCATATAAGGCCGTGGCTTCAGAGGCACTGATCATTATTGTGGCTGCTGATTAACTGCTCACAGTTGACATCATTCCAAAATTGAAAAAGACATTTATCTGCAAGCAATCATTGGGGGACGTCGGTGTAACTCGCAAACTTCCTATGTCAGCTTTATTTTAACCAGTAGTGTGTCCGTAATAATCGCGGTCTTCTGCCCAACAGTATAATCGCTGACTGGCTGGAAGCAAACATAAAGCTACAGTAAAGAGTTTACGCTACAGTGCTGAAAAATGGAACCTTGTGAATCAAGTTTATTGAATTTACCCTAAAACCGGCAGACGACGACCTGGCGTAGAGGTAGTCATTTTGGTTAACGTGAAGTACAATTATCAAGCCACTAGCTGAACCTGCCTGGACGCTCGTGTAATTCATACTCGCTGCAGAGAGACACACAATACAAGTCATTACTGACTTTATGTCATGTTTAAATATCCGCAAAATGTACGGTTGAAATTTAACGTAAACATTTGAAGTCCGCCGCCAAAAATATGACGCGTTAAAATAAAAACCAATATAGTCTGCGGCGGAATCTAGCTCAATGATTCAAGTTTCTGAAAATGTGAAAGTCATGCGAATGTCCAGGATATTCTCTGAAAAAGGATCAACGACCGAGCGGTCGTGCTTAAATTCCAATAATCGCGTATACGGGACCCGCTGCTTGCACTTTGGCGTAGTTAAATTTCTTTTCGTGTATGTGCCATATGTCTACACAGGTTCGATAACCTAAACTCCTAAAGCGATAAAAAAGTATCCGAAATAAGCTGATACACCTAACACGACGTGCTTTATTACGCGCGATAGCAGAATGCTTCGCGCATCTTAGCCATGGCCTGGGAGTCTGTCCGTCTGCCACACTCGTGAGCTGTATCAAAACGGGCAAGCTAAAATCAAGAAGTTTTTACCGCAGGCTGCCACAAGGACTCTAGTTTTTCGTGACAAAATTTCGTGCCCCTGGGTGCGGGAGTTCTTTTCGAACGAGGGCATCAAAAAGGGGTACCGCCTGAAAAGACGTTATTTTGTCGCTATTGGCTCGTTTAGTGTGAAAAAAGTTGCAGATAAGATTAGAAACAGACATGATGTTTATCATAACAAGCACTGATGGCAGACTTTTTAGATTTATCAACATCGAAGACCTTGAACGATCTTAACCCTCCCCCCTCCGAAAAAAGGTTTTTAGTGAATTTTTCGCAATTTTTGCTACAGCGAACATTTCAAAAGTGAATTGAGACGAAATGCCTGAAGATAGACCAAGATAACCTGCATCAGTAGGAAGAGAATGCCGGTCCGGACATATAGTGACCTTGACAGGCCAAGGTCAAAGTTTAAGGTCAAGGTCAGGATCATGTCACATATCTAGGCCAAAATCGAGGCCTGAGACCATTAATCATTTTTGACAGCTCAAGGTCAAGTCAAGGTCAAGGTCAAGGTCAAAAATCAAGGTCGTCGAATGCATTTAGCAACAGGACAATGGTTAAAACTGGACCAAAGTACGGTAGGTTAAGGTCAAAGTTGTAATTAACCATAGGTCGAAATCTAGGACAAGGTTATTTTTAGTATTAATTTAGTATTACTATCTAGTTTTTTTATACGTATGTAATTCGTCGTCTCGTGATTGTGAGTCAGCGTCATACTGCGTCGACATAAACACTCACGTATACATCGATATTAGTGTGCGTATCTGTTACGTAGTTGTCAACAAGTCCAAAGTGCACCGTGCCCGCGTCTGCAGGTGCTATCGTAAGCTAGTCACATACAGATATGTTCAGGGTTTTTCCACTGTGTCAGCACTCCGCCCACAGTGCGGGTCCAAAGGTTCGATTTTCTGCAGGCTCAGCATGGTACGTACGTCGTACGTCGGTATACGTCCGTAATACGTTCCGTGCCTATAAAAAGACAAACTCTAGCCGTCTAGAGCCATTACAACAACGACGCCAACGGTGCTGCATCAGATCTCAGAAGAAATGGACAAGCATTCGTGCCGTACTTGTGGCGTCACGACGACAACGACAGCCGGTGCTATGCAGGCGCTGTGTGGATCAGCCTTGCTGCAAAGTATGTAAGAGGCGATTGCCTGCTTACTGCTTTGACGACGTACGAGCTCGAGTTTGTCAAGCGTGCGTCCGCAAACTGAAGAAACCTCGTATTCTACATGCTGTGGATGAGATAGTGCAGCACATCGAAATACCGGGAGATTCATTGGACGCGACGTTTGAAGACTTCATCGATCGCAACAGAGACTACATCAACCGGGAAATCGACGATCGTCGCCGTCGTTTTGGCTCCATTCGAGTCGTCTTCCGCGTTTTTACCGAATTTTCGAGGCAAGTGGACGACGAAATCCAGCACGTCGACGGCCAGTTTAACCTACGACCGCAACTCGTTGCTGACGGTCACGATCTCAACTTCGACGAACTGGTTAGCGAAATGATCGTGAGTGTCGACAATTTCAACGCCAGGGGCAGCGGTTTCGTGCTCGATCGTATCAAGAACTGCGTCATCGTCATCACGTCATCATCAGGCCGCTTGCCGGATCTACATACATACCTACGCCGCCATCCATCGAGCGGAAAGAAGCCGTCATCAACGTTAAAAACAAAGACGAGCGGTGCTTCGAATGGGCGATTCTTTCAGGTCTGTACCCACCAAAAAGTAATCCTGAGGTCGTCTACAGTAACACTAAATATCGAGACACCCTAAATTTCGATGGAATTTCGTTTCCCGTTCATTTGAAAGATATCCCAAAATTTGAGAAACAAAATCCGCAAATCAGTGTGAACGTTATTTCTTTCGATGACGATAGTAAAGGATTTTCGATCGATTATCTGTCCCCCGAACGCCATCGTCCTCATTTGTCTGTAACAGCTGTCTGAACACATTTTCATCACAGCGAGTCCTCGACTCTCACATTCCCAACTGCCTTCTTCACGAACCACAGCAAGTAGTTTATCCCGACCCAGACGACTGTAAGTTAAAATTCGGAGACGACATCACGCGGCTACCACGTGCGCCAATTGCAGTAGCACATTCACTCACCAAAATTACAAAGTAGGGATGTTCTCGGTTAACCGGTTAACCGGTTAACCGAAAAAATTTCGGTTAACCGGTTTTCTATTAACCGAACCGAAACCGAAAATGGCGGCCAAGATGGCGTTATCCAAAATGCAGTGACGCACATCGCGGTTCACCAATATCATATCGTAAAAAACGTTGATGTCACTGATTTGACTTGTGTTGAGAGTTTAGACGCTGCCAGTTGCAGCCTTTCAGGCTTCAGCAGCATGAACTAAATAATCGAATGATGTTGGATATAGGCACATCACCATTTATTTACTATTTACTAACGATCAGAAGACTAGCAGAGCGTAGTTGGTCTGCCACGTTAGATCTCCAGAGCACGGCGACATCCTCTGACTGAGTCGAATAATCGCTGGGTTGAAGCGACAGCAACGGCGACAGTAAAACTATGAATCGGTTATTCGGATTAAACGATTCAGCACCTACAACCAGATAGTCAGATAGTGGGTTTT
>Ga0056128_1007903_pt1 | contig 13436 bp, 7 predicted proteins | sample WorMetLIZISLAND2_FD_71113 | JGI IMG/M metagenome (GOLD analysis project Ga0056128, IMG submission 71113) | Marine gutless worms symbiont microbial communities from Max Planck institute for Marine Microbiology, Germany - Olavius geniculatus... ... | reverse complement strand
GACCATGAGATCTGGAGACCTATGCTTGATAGTTCGCTTCACAAGCCCCAGCATTTTATTCGCCTTACAACTAGCTTCATAACAGTGCGCTGCTGATTTGAGATTGCTGGAGATGTACACTCCGAGGTCCCTTACAGTTTCCACTGTGCTGAGACGACGTCCTTGCATGGCATACTGATACTTGATATTACCACTTCCGACATGCATGACCACACACTTATCCACATTAAACTCCATCTGCCATCTCCTAACCCATTCACACAGCGTATTCATGTCGGCTTGAAGCACACGTCCATCCTCAACACTGTTCACTTCGCCAACTACCTTATATAAAACTTATAATGGAGTTATGTACCGATTAATTTAGTTTTGTGCATTTTACTTTGCGTAAAATAATCGTACAGGTGTGCGCATTTATCTTCTTGTTAGCCAGCACTTTTGTTTATTGAGAAAAAAAATTGTAGGGCACAGAGCACTTGTTTGGAACTCTTTTTACGCTACAGGCAATTCGAATTGTGGGCGTGGTGACATCTGTTCCGGGTCAACGGCGTTCTTTTTGCGGTCAATCCGGAAAGGTCCAAGTCAAGACCACAACAAATCACTGCACCTTTCCGGAAAGCCAAAAAAACACAACCACCGTTCCAACCCCAACTAAGCATGTCACGTGACATCCATTGACCAATGAAGTATTTCGGTACAGGTCAGTTGGTTACTTCGTGGCGTTGTTAGTAACCGATGTTGAATGAGAATTTCCGTTTATGACATTATGTAGTTGTAGCCGTTCAAGGAATAATGGGATGTTTGTTTTCAAAGCTGTTTCGTAGGTCATCTGAAGAGCAGATCGTACAAGTTCCGAAACAGTATTCATGGTTTGTCTCGCGAACACCGAACCGGCCTCACCGACTGCACCAGCAAGAAATTACCGCACCGACGCCTAAAACGTTCACACCAAACACAGCGTCAGCCAAACAGGACTGTTAGCTGTTTCCCCACGCCGATATTGTGCTATTTTTCCGACCGGAAACGGAAGTTTAAACAAAAGGTCTGCCGGGGCTCATACACTTTCGCACCTAACAGTGTTAGGGTTAGGTTTAACCCTAATACATCCTAACCCTAAACTTAATCCTAACCCTGCAATAGTCTGTCACTGTTAGGTGCGAAAGTGTATGAGCCCCAGGTCTGCCTACACAACCGCCGACGCATAAACGCGTATACGACATTCCTACTGCACCGGCAATAGATAACCGCACCAGCGCTAAAAACAATTAGTTCAAGCATTGCAAAGTTTTCTGTTGGAAACGGAAGTTCAGCTCCTATAGAACCGCTAATGAGTAGACGCTTCTACCACACCGGCAGCACATCACCGCCCCAGCAGTAAAAACGCCCAGAGCAAGCATTGCGGCAGCTGCAGACGACTGGATGCTGTCTCTCGATGCTGACATTGCATAGTTTTCTGTTTAAGTTTTTTTACTGGAAACGGAAACACGCTGATGAGTAGACGCTTCTGCCACACCGGCAGCACGTCATTGGACCTGCGGTAAAAACGATCGGTTTAAGCACAGCGGCAGCTGCAGACGGATGAAAGCCGTCTCTCCCGCACTGACATTCATTACAAAGTTTTCCACTGGAAACGAAAGTTCTGCCTATGGAACCGCCGATGAGTAGACGTTTCTACCGCAGATCAAGCATAGCGGCAGCTGCAGATGACTGGACGCTGTCTCCCCATGCCAACATTGCATAGTTTTCTACCGGAAACCGAAGTTCAGCCTCCGGAAACGCAGATGAGTAGATGCTTCTACCGCACTGGCTGCAGATCACTGCACGAATCCAGCCGTCATCAACATCCTGTCATCAAGACGTCCTGCTGCAGCACAACGCATCTAACATCACTCCGAGGCCGTGGGTGCCGCCTCACATGTTGTGTTTCTTCGTGGTGTGTGGCTCAGCAAATTACTGATACATCTCATGATAAACTGAATGCAAATAATTAGCTTTAGGAAAAATGTTCTAACTGAGTGATTATGTAGTGGTTAAATAGAAAACTTCAACTGACTTCTTCGTTCACCAAATATGTAATACAGCATCCAGTCTGCAGCTGCCATCGTGTTTGGTCTGGGCGTTTTTACTGCCGGTGCGGTGATGTGCTGCTGGTGCGATAGAAGCGTCTACTCATCGGCGGTTCTAGAGGCTGAACTTCCGTTTCCGGTAGAAAACTTTGCAATGTCGGTGTGGGAGAAACAGCTTTTATCCATCTGCAGCTGCCATCATGCTTGAACTGATCGTTTTTACTGCTAAAAAATCTATAAAAACCCCTATTTTGGCGTTCAAGGTCATCCAATGTCATTGAATTCGGTGACAATCGAATTTGGTGGCAATTACTATTAATAGTAACCTAGGCCCTATCTTGCACCGTTATTGAGATACAGCAACTTATTGGCTAAAAATCACAAGTTTTTCTTACTCCCCTGTCATTTAGCACCCTCGTTCGGTGTGACCCCCTTTGAATTTATGGAAAAGCTTTACAGTTCCTGAAACTAAAGTCTTCCAGGCAGTTGACGATAAAGATTTGGTGATCCTAGCTTGCACCATTTTTGACTGATTGACCTGTGTGACAGACAGACGGACAGACAGAATTGCGATGGCTAAGACGCGCTGAAAGCAGTAGCTGCTTTCACACATAAAAACGGTTGCAGATAGGCATGGGCATGCTGCCTATCACAACAAGGACTAGTAACAAGCTTTTCAGTCGTGTCAACATTGATGACTAAAAGACTCTGAACTTCCAAAATAAGGGGTTTCTTTATTGATTTTTGCGAGCTTCGGCTGCATCGCACACTCCAAGAATGAACTGTGATGAAATTGCTAGATAGACTGACAGTTTGCGAACAGGAACTGCTAAAGGCTATTGCGTGTCTCGTGAGCATTAGCTCAAATTTCTTGTTTTAAACTGTAACTCCAAATTGTTGGTGATTTATTGATGCAGTTTTTGTGGGATAACTCACAGAAAACGACTAATATTTGTACAGCTATTTGTGCTTGTGTGCAGGGATAAGCGAGTAAAGGTGGATCCAAGAGAGTATGTGATTGATGGCAAAAATGGAGAAACGTTTTACAAGTTGCCAGGCTCAGTCAATGGCCAGCAGTTTATAATCCAGAACTGTGAGGTCAGATAACATACCCACTTTGACATTCATATACCAGTAGATTTTTTTCAGTGTTCCACATTCTGTTGCACATAGTATGTCACTGACTAACATTTACCTTGCCAGAAGCAACCAGAGGTCATAAACCTCTGCCGAAATTTGTGCTGCCACCTAGGGAATAAACTGACTCATTGCAATCTGCTCTATGTCTGCCTGTCTAATAAGAAAAACTCTGAATCTATGAGGGTCATTCCAAAAGTTTTGAGCCCTGATTTAGGTGCACTATTCTGCAGGTCCACTATTGACTAACCTTAACCCTAACCCTATCACTAACCTTAATTGTATCCCTAACCCTCACCCTAAACCACACTTTAACTTTTGGGTTAGTGGATTTTCAGAATAGCAATTCATAATAGCAAGTTGGTAGTTGGTACCTTAGCCTCGACATGTTAGACAACAATATTTTTTCACAATTTATATAGCGGTGAGAAACATACATTTTTTTACTGACTCATATGATTTTGTTCTGGATATGACGTCACAGAGCATTTAGTAGGTCCCTTACGAATGATTTGCAGCATCAACACAAACAGCCTCAGGTTACTCATCATTGTGGATAGCAGACACCAGTATGCGTGGGCGGAGCCTGAAGGGGGAGATGGTGGAAGAGGGACAGTTGCCCCTCTGTGCCATTGCTTTTGCTGCCCCTACCCTCGCAGGTTGCTCCCCCATAGTCTAAGCTACATGTCATCCAACTTTGTTTTTCGACAATTTTTACACACGCTAGAGAATGACCAAGTTTTATTATTGCACCCCCTGCTGGGGATAGGGGTCCCCATTAAAATTTTTTTTAAAGGGGGGTCAAAAATTGGCTTAAAATGTAACGTATTAGCCGCAAGAACTTTGGAGCCATGGGGAGTAGCTTCATGAAACTTTGCCACGTGATGTGCTGCTAGATGGGGGTGATAACATGGGTACCATTTTTGGGGAGCACCGCCCCCTTAAAATTCGGGAGAGCAAAAAACGTTCAAAAACTGGTGCGATTTACGACAACTTTCGAGTTTGACCGCAAATGTCTCTGGAATTGATAAAGATATCGACAAGCGGTAAAAAGTGTCATCAAGTACAATTAATCCCGCGTTAAATAAAAAATGGTGAACTTTGGTCCACTAACACCAGAGATTATGCAGCTAATTACCCACCCTAAGTCAACAGTGCGCATTTTGCATATGCTAATGCATTTGAGTTTGGGCCACATGACTGATGCCGGGGGAATTTCATCCCCTTTTAAATTTCTATGCAAGCGGACTTAGGCCGCTGGGCGGACTTGCGTTGGACTTTGCCCCAAATTTCTAGTTGTTGTATATATTATGTGTTAGTTTGCTGTAAGATATATAAGTTTATATTATATGTCTTGCATATGTTATTTATGTGATCATTGAATACATGTTTGTCCAGCTTCTGTAATAGTTCTTAGTTTAATTGAGTGATTCTAGGCCTGAGACTGGCTAGACCTCGAACTCACAGTGTCACGACCAAGGTGTCATGACACTGCCTCTAATGCAAGTTTCAAAATTCACATTTCTGGTTGCCACTGTCACCTCAGAAAGAAGCAAGATATGCAATGTGTCCCAAAAAAGCATCCCTGACATTTTTAGCTGTAACTTGAAAAGCAATTAGCAGATTTTGATAATTTTTAGTACGAATATTTCTGACACAGCTTGCCATCAAATGACTATTCAGTTTTTATGCGCAAGAGCAGCTACTGCTTTCAGCACGTCTTAGCCATCGCAATTCTGTCCGTCTGTCACACAGGTGGATCAGGCAAGAACGATCCAAGCTAGGATCACCAAATCTTCACCGTCGGCTGCCTGGAAGACTCTAGTTTCAGGAACCGTAAAGTTTTTTCATAAATTCGAACAAAAGCGTTAAATGAGAGGGGGTGGGCAAAATTTGCGATTTTTGGCCAATAAGTCACTGTATCTCAGTAACGGTGCGAGATCGGGCCTAGGTTACTATTAATCACTAATAGGCAGTCGTACACTGGCTCTCGATTGGCGTTTTATTCAATGACCTTGAATGACCTTGAACGCCAAAATAGGGGGTTTTATGGATTTTTTGGCGATTTTGGGCTGCAAGACACATTGCAAAAGCGAATTGCGCCGAAACCAATTGAGATAGACATGGACAAGCTGCGTATGAAATTTTTAGCATTGAACTTAGATTTTGACGGTCTAAGTCTCGATTTTTTAGGTTCAAGGAAACCTGCGCACGAGGGCATCAAAGAGCGGTATTTCCGTAAAAGTTGCGATGAAATGGCTGGAGATAGACTGGCAGTTTGCGAACAGGAACTGCTATAGGTTTTCGCGCGTCCCGTGAACATTAGCTCAGATTTCTTTTTTACCTCACTCAACGTCTGTCTGCACTACCTGGGAAAACACAACCAGCGAAATATCACTTTTTTATCAAATGCGATATGATTGCTAAATTAACATAATGCATAAAAACACATTTTGTTCACATTTCTGACACTTTGGCTGACATTTTATTTATTTGTCTATTTTTCAACTGCCTGCAGTAAGATTGCTTAAAAGTGCTGGCCCACTATGCGAACACAAGCAAGGAGATGCTTTCTCCATTCATTGACAGCAGTATTGATAATGTTCTGCTCCAGACTAATCCAGGCTGTACCAGTCGCTTCTTGACTTCACAAACATTCCTAAACATCATCTGTAGACACACTGCTGTATGTCAGTCAAACGTTGTAATAGACCTGTTGTTGGGGCCCACAGATTAGGATAGATGGAATTTATTGACGTTTTTCATTTATTTTAACATCTGCTTTCCCCAGGTAGTGCAAAAGCAGACGATGGGTGAGGTGGAAAATAAAACACCTATTTAATAGCCAGTTGTGTCAGAAATATTTCTGCCCAAAATTATTAAAATCTGCTTATCTTTGTTCAAGTTACAATCGATAATGTCAGGGATGTTTTTTCAGGTTTTCTGTTTATTTCAACACATATTTCACTTGCTCTGCTTTCCCTAGGTAATGCATAAGCATACATTGGGTGAGGTAAGAAACAGAACAGTCATTTGATGACAAATTGTGTCAGGAATATTCATACCAAAAATTATCAAAATCTGACAATTGTGTTGACTGTTGTTATTCACACTTTGGAGTGCGATCGTCGTTAATTTATGGGTTATTCGCACTCCAGAATGCAACAAAATGAGGCATGCCTATTCGCCCTCCAGAGTGCGAAAAGTAAGAAATACGTTATTTGCACCCCATAGTGCACTTCTTCACCAATAACATCACACGCATTCCACAGGAGTCCTGAACACAGACCATTTAGGTTATAAAGGGCTGGGATTATTCTAGTCCTGGTCAAACATTAGGGCCTACAGTCAGACTCAGGGCCAAGGAGTGAACAATTTCTACCAGAACCGAGAACTGGCAGTATCATCTTGATTTTTGATTTCAGCGCCTCTGTATCTTTACGCACACGTTTAGTTTTATGGCGCTTTATAAGTTCGTTTTTAACTTTAACTTTGAATGTGACAGTTGTGATAAGTGATAAGTCCCACAGTTGCAATGCAGCAGTTTTGTGTAGCATAAAATCTAGCAAAGCTAAAAGTTTCACCGCAGAAATTTAAAATCTTTAAACATTTACCTTATTTCTATCTCAAGTTGAAGTTGATCTGTGTTCCGTTTTCAACACTCCTGTGGAGTGCGTATAACGTTATTGATGATGATGTGCACTACGGAGTGCAAATAACCTATTTCTTACAATAACGTATTTTTTATTTTTTGCACTTTGGAGGTCAAATAGGCATGGCTCGTTATGTTGCGCTCTGGAGCGTGAATAACCCTTTACACTCTGGAGGTCAAATAATTTTTTCTTACTTCACTACTTATTCGCACTCTGCAGTGTGAATAGGCATTGTTCATTGACTTGCACTTTGGAGTGCGAATAAGGCCAGTCTTTCAAGTTACAATCAAAAATGTTATGGATGCTTTTTTGGGACACAGTGTACATACCAGACTACAGAAAGCATAGGCGTCATGTCAAGTTTTCAGAAGATATGGAAGAGCAAAATCATCTCTCTGCAGACGAAGCTACGGCTACTAAAAGCATTGGTCTGGCCGGTGGCAACACATCGTTGAAAGCTGGACTTCGCAGAAGCCTGACCAATGAAAAATTTATGCATTTGAACTGAAGACTTTACTGGCGGCCACTGTGCATCCCGAGGACAGCCAAGAGATCTAACACAGTGTGCTGCAAGAAATGCCAACTGACCGTCAGCTGCTCAAGTCTGTCATGAAACGCAAGCTAGGGTACTGGTACTTTGGACATATGCAACATCCAGGTGAATGTTTGGAGAAAACAGTGATTCAGGGATGTATTGAAGTACCCACTGTGAAGTAACCTTCCCGCTGTGTTAACATCAATATTGTCAGGACTGCAGCGCATCCGAGCAGAAGCAGAAGCAGAAAGGAGACCAGCAAGGATTTGGATTAATGATATACTAGAGGCAACGAACTGTATGTACACTGGGGCAGTTGCTGCATCTCACGGAAGACCACCAATCGTGGAGAGAGATGATCCATTCAGCGTCCAACCATCAGTACTGATGAAGGACCAGGAAGAAGATAATTTGTTGGCGGAAAGATAGACTTGAATACGCATCGGTAACTTTCTTCTACAGCCTGAATCATAACTAGGATGCAAAAGTAAACGATTAGTCATGTGATTAATAGTTACTACCAACTGTAGCAAATGAAGAAGAAAGTCATTACTATGGATAGTGTGTCTGTAGGTTTGGCTGTGGCGTCAGTTATGATCTGATACATATTACATGTGCATTACGTTTTTACTATTTAACTGTATTAGCATATAACTTAAGACGGACATGGCTGTAATATTGTTTTTCAGCACCATTTCTGTTTCATCAGGAACCATCACTGATCACATGGCATTCACTGTTTCACATTACATTGTTTGAAGTGTTGTTCTCATCATCATTTGTGTCTTAGCAATTGCCCTTGGCCTAAACTTTACTCTATCGGACTAGGTTCTTTATGTTGGAGTTTTTTTCTACAAATACAAAATTTGGCCTGGAAATCCCCATTTTGGAGAAATTTGAGAGTGAATTTGAAATGCGAGCATCTTTTGTCAGAAAGTTGCAGCTTTGTGTCTGAAAATTGCAGTTTTCATTTTTAACCCACAGCGTCACTGCTCAGTTTACTCATTAAACTGTTTTGTGTGTTTTTGACAGAATTGCACGATTTTTGTGCTTGATCATGCAGCGACAGTATCGGTTGATGATTGCAAGAGCTGTCGTATTGTACTCGGCCCCGTGAAAACCAGGTCTGCCAACAACTCAGTTGTCTTGTTGCGTATATAACGGCTCAGTTTACTGCTGAAGAGTTTTGTAAATTATATGTAAACAAAACTTGTACAAAGTATGGGTAAAAATAAATTGTTAGCCACTACAGCCTGTCATTATTGCTATGGGTAATATTATATATTATTCAGATCCAAAAATTTGAGGTGTTAAGTGATGCTAACCAGACTACCATGAAAATTTAACATGTAATACATTACCATTTGTGCAGTTTATCATATATTGTGCATATCATTTGTATTGTTGCTTTTTATCTATGCAAGTCACACTACTTGGCAGACGTGATGTTTTCACTTCATTCTGTCTGTCTGTTTGTCGTTCTGTGCACAGCATTGTGACATCTCAATGTTATTGCATTGTCACCACTGATATAGCTTCAAAACTGTTAACTTGATCTTCAGATGATGAAACTATTAGTATAACAGCACTTCAGATGATAGTAGTTGGTTGATGACGTAATATCTCAAGCAGATGTTGATAATACCATATTACTCTGTTGCTGATACGCAAACACACACAAAGTGACGTGAGGGTGTGTTTTGATATGTTAGGTCCCTCCCCAGTTTATGTTGGGGGTAGGGAAAAGTAAGCAAAAAATAAAAGTACAGAATGATTAAACAACTGTACTGCATGAACCCTTTATCATAGCTTAACAGGTCACATGAATGTCAGCAAAAGGTGTGACCCCAGGGCTTGCCAATAACATAGATATGCAAATAAGCAATAGTAATGAATGCTGCATATGATACATCATAGGAATGCGGTGACTAAGTTTTTAGCCAACAAGTGGCTAAGTGTGAAGTTACATATCAAAACACTATACAGATGTTACATTAATCGAAATCTCCTTTTGAAGAGTGAACGTTTAACTCTGCAGACAGAAAAGAGTAAAAGAAAACACAACTCTGCCTCTCAGAGGTTTAATGCCTAACTGTGTACAAATACGGGACGAGAGGGTCCAAACGAAGAAAGTTAAAGAGAGTAACAGGTGGCGTATGTATGGCCCGACCCGTACGAGTCCTAGTGACAGATGGTACAGTAAAAGTAGAGCTAGCAGCTGCATCTCCACTTGGAAGAGCAGGAGTAGGCTGCGGCTCGGTTGTCGATGCCGGTTCAGCCTCGGCAGCGCATGGTGACAATCTATCGACGTGTACGACGCGTTGCCTCCTGTTGGTAGCATCGTGTTGCACTACAGCTGTTATGGATGTTAGAAAGGACAAGATTGTGCAGGGTCCTACCTACTGGTTGAATAGTTTGCGGTGCCTTTGGCGCATGAGAGGATGGAGCCAGTACAACTAAACTATCTGACCCATGTGGTGTGGTACTGGTTTGACCTGTGCGTCAAAGTATTGCTTTTGAGTCTTTGCGTAGGCATGTAGATGCTCACCTGTGAGAGCATGAGCATCGCGTAAGTTATCGCAATGCTGTTCCACAAAGGGAACTGTGATAGCCATGTTTTTTATGCCAAAAAGCCAACAGTAAACACATGACGTCCTCGTTGGAATCAGATACTTTACCTGTTAAATCACTGCAGCAAATGGTTTTAAAACGTCATTTATTTGCCCAGCTGTTTGTCTACCACTGGTCCTCAAACTGCCGCAGACAAACTGTGGTGCCAGCATTTATTTTAAAGGAGCACTGATATTGACTGCAAATTTACCACAAAACGTTCATTGTAAACCTACAGTAAAATTTACAGCTTCTAGGCCACCTTTAAATATTAAAATATATGTGAAAAAATTGTGTGTTTTTTTCACCAAATGGAACATATTTATAGGGTAAGAGAAATGTTTTTTAGGTTTAATTTTTATGGGCTACCTTAGTGTGTACGGTACAAAGTGACAGAACTGAACTGAACTGAAATATGACACAGCAGAGTAGTTCATTTCAGTTGCGTTGCACGGACTGTACTGTACTAATACAAACCGGCAGTTTGGTTCATTTCTTTTGCTTTGTACATGTCTTTGTGTGTATTTGGGTCAACAGCGTATTCGTTCGAGACTCAACTGAGTGCAAACTGCTGGTTGCCTGTCAGCAGTTCCGTATGCGAGATTGTACCCAGCTTGATGTTGCTCTTTTCTGCACCACTAAACCAATTATTGAGTCATCCACCACAGTTCGACTTGCATGTCATCAGTACTTTTACCCTCAACTAGCAGGTGCTGTACATGTGTGTGTCATTGTGCAGTGTTCACTCTCGGTTTGTCTATGACAGTGATTTTTCAAAACCATAAATAACATTATTATTATTATTATTATTTTTAATCCTTGAAAAATTGTAGAGCAAGCGAATTAATATTATTATTATTCCCCTCGAAGGAGGCCATCGAAGAATAGATATCTCCTTAAATTGTTAATTGATTTGCTACCATGAAAACTGCAGCAGACACGCACACTGCACAGGTTTACTGCTCGCGATAACAATTATGTACTGCTGGCGAGCTTTCCAGGGTACCAACATTGATAGCCTTCAACAATCTTGAACTGTTAAAATATATGGTTTCAGTGAGTTTTTCTGACTTTTCACTGCAGTGCACATTTTAAGAGTGAAATGTACCGAAATGGCTGTAGACAGACCAAGAAAATTTTCGTATCATTATTATGATGATGATTATTATTATTATTATTTTAAATACAAAGGTGGGTATGATCGTCAGTCCGTGCAGTCAGCGGCTGGCAAACTGTTGTGCAACAAAACAGCATTGAAGCGCTGCACCAAAACAGAAATCCTCTGAAATAAATAACTGGTCTCTCTAGTCTCGCCAGTATTAATTGAGATTCTTCTTCCAAGATCAGCCAGGAGCTGGCGAGCTGATGCATTGAAAACTCCCAAGGTCTCAATGGCAATGGGCTCAGAGATATATAACGGGCGCCAAGATCAACATATTTGTCCTCTTTGTGAGTGGCTGCCGACTCTGCTGCTGAACCTGCCTGGTGAGATGCTTTATTATTATTGTTTTTTTTACTTTATAAGTAAACTGTTGTCGAAATATTTAATAATACTTGCTGACAAAAAGTTTTAAGCTCAGAAGAATTTTTTTCACCAAGACTTTTCTCAAGATCAAGACTTTTTTTGACCCCTCACTTGAAGTTTGCTTCCGCACTACCTGGGAAAAGCAGAACCAATAAAACATTGCACTTTTATCCAAGGCAGTGTCATTACTTACTCAGAATTTCACACAATTTAGTCTACATTTTCTCTCACTTTGGCTAACAGTTTATCCAAGTGTTTATTTCTGCAACTGTCTACTGTAAAAATGTTCAAAATATCGGCCCATTAAGTGAACATAAGCACGGCGTGGCATGCAGATGCTTTCTCCATTCGTTAACAGCAGCGTCAGTAATGTTGGGCACCAGGTGAATCCGGACTTTAACACTTGCATCTTGAATTTATCAACATTCTTAAACGTCTTCTTGTAGACACACTTCTGCATGACACTCAAACCTTGTAATGTAATCTACTAGCAGTAGGGACCCACAGATCAAGAAAGAGAAATTTTTAGACTATTTTGTTTATTTTAATGTATATTTTACTTGTTTTGTTTTTCCACGTAGTGCAGAGACAGACGTCTGGTGAGGTGAAAATTTAAACAGTCATTTGATAGTTAAGTTGAGAATAATTTTAAACCAAAAATTATTAAAATCTGATGATTCGTTTTTAAGTTACAATTGATAATATCATGGATGTTTTGACGTTTTTTGTTTATTTCACTAAGCTAAAACTACAAGTTCAGCCGAGAACTATCTACAGTCAATCTCTAGACTTGTTTCTTTTCTCTACTCTCTTGTCTCTTTTCTCTTGTCTCTAGTCTTTTTTCCTATAACTAAACCTCTAACTAAACTGCCTAAGACGTCTAACAACTAAACACATCATGCAGTTCTAACCGACTGTATGTCTGACTCACTCAACAGCTAAGCGACGAGTGAGGTGTCTAGGCTCCACAGCCGTGGCCAGTGGGCGACTTCACTTTTTGACTTAGACTTTTGCTGACCTTTTTCGCTGAGCCAAAGCTAAAGCTGAACGCTAAAGTCTGTACTTAGACCAACTAAACGATTAAAAATGGCGGAAAACCGGTAAACCTAACAGGAAATAAATCAACCAGTTATGCTTGAACTTGGTTAATTAATTGCGCCGTGCACGCAAATGACGTAATTACGTAACGTCTTACGTCATTGTATAGCCAACGTGCCATTACGGCGTTTATTTTTGGTACCAGACTGTTTTAATTTACCCAGCTATTCATGTTAGTTGCCATGTTTTTGCTCAGCGAAATCACTTCACTTTTTACGCATGAAAGCAGCTACTGCTTTCAGCGCATCTTAGCCATCGCAATTCTGTCTGTCCGTCCGTCCGTCCGTCACACGGGTGGATCAGTCCAAAACGGTGCAAGCTAGAATTACCAAATCTTCACCGTCGACTGCTTGTCAAGCTTTTCCATAAATTCGAAGGGGGTCACTACGAACGAGGGCGCTAAATGATAGGGGGGGTGGGCAAAATTTGCGATTTTCGACCAATAACTCGCTGTATCTCAGTAACAGTGCAAGATAGGGCCTAGGTTACTATTCACCACTAATAGGAAGTCGTACACTGGCTTTCGATTGCCACCGATTTCATTGACCTTGGATGACCGTGAACGCTTAAATATGGCTTTTTATGGATTTTTTGGCGATTTTGGGCTGCAAGACAAGATAGGGCCTAGGTTACTATTAATCACTAATGGGAAGTCATACACTGTGTCAAGCTGCGTTGTGTCTTAGTAAGATGTGGTCGAGATGTGTGTATGACGCTTGTAGAAAATCGTGCTGTCGATTTATTTTTCGCGTCTGATTAAGCTTACTGTAGTATTTCTCGTCGTGTGCGTTACATTTTCTTGTTGATTTAGT
>Ga0056128_1007901_pt1 | contig 13437 bp, 3 predicted proteins | sample WorMetLIZISLAND2_FD_71113 | JGI IMG/M metagenome (GOLD analysis project Ga0056128, IMG submission 71113) | Marine gutless worms symbiont microbial communities from Max Planck institute for Marine Microbiology, Germany - Olavius geniculatus... ... | reverse complement strand
TAAAATTTGGTGACGATCGGTTCAGGGGTTTTTGGTTGGCTGAGGGTCAAAGTTTGCATTTTCCCATATACTTTGAAGGTCGTCCTTACAACACTCACACTACCGTGTGAGTGTGATAGTGACTTGCCTCAAGGTCATTATTGGAAATTTTTTCCCCAAACTTCGTAATATGTTGCCCTCAGTCTTTGACCTCAGACAATATTTTACAAACTTTAGGGAAAAAATTCCAGTAATGATCGATGATGCCAGTTATTTGTTTTGTTATACATCAACGCAAAATTTGTGTATTTTATGATCTCTTTGAAATATGTAAACAAACGTGGTTTAGCCACAATACAGTCAATGTGTCGTCGGGGTGGTCATAGATGTCTCAAATATTAACAAGGCGTGACCAGTCAAAAATCATTTTAATATTGCCTTGATGGCAATATTAAAAAGATTTTTGACCAGTTAGTTAAGCGGTTGGTGAACGTTGCGTACTTGTGAACATCATGTGATGTGATTTGAACCAATTGCATGTAGGAATTTTGCATTGAGGTATAGCAACTGTACACTAGTACCCTCAGCATTAGATTCACAACGTTACAGAATTATCCCACTGAGCAGATATAAATGTATAAATAGGGTTCCATTGTCACAGCCTTGGCCACAAGGCAAGCATAGGGGTACAGTCTTCAATGCCCCACCATGATCTGCCCATGCAACGTTTCAAATTCATCCTGAAATATCGACGAAGAAAGCATTAAGTTACAATAACTTATAATCAGCAACATCTGACGTACATTTGTCGCCTGTTCCAGTGAGAGCTGGCGGAGAAACGTCCAACTAATTCACTAACATACGCAGCTCGCTTGTTCACGTCAGATGCCAATTGCAACAAAATGCCGCTCAACTATGAAACACACAATAAACAGCCATCATACATCATATTGCTGTCCATCACAGCACTAGACCACAAGCGTATTACGAAAAATTCAAACAACATAGACAAGTAATTTGAGCAAAGCTCACATGATGCACAACAGCATCAGTCCCGCCATCTGGGCAATCAGTATACAGTGTGCGATAAAATAATATAATAATAATAAAATAACAGTGCATACTTTGAGAGGACCCAAATCTGAGGTCTCCGTATGGAAGACTCCTCAAACCTAGGAAGTCAAAACTCATGTTCTGTGAAAGAAATTTTGTACACAGGTTGTCCAGATCTATTATCTAGTAATTTTGGCGCAATTCACTCAAATTGAAAAATGTGTTGCAGCCGAATATTGAAAAAAAACACTAAAAACCCGTATTTTGGGGGCTCAAGGTGATTGACACATGACAGCTGGGTTCGTTCAATTTCCTCTCAATGATACAAAGATCAAGTAACGCTGCTGCCACTAATTTGAATCTGTTTATGTTAGAACAAAAATCACCAACTCCTGGCCGAACTGCATAAAACGGATCTACAAGTCTTTGTTATCATTCTGCCACAAATAATTTGATTTCCTGTTTGCAGTAGATGAAGCAGGCTTTTGCAGAGAGAAATTTCTTCCCTAATCCCTCTTCATTCTTCCTCCTTTGTTTCTTATCCCGGGCCCACCCCTTAATCCATTTTGGGGCCTCTGTAAAGTACGCTAGCAGCTTTCCAGTGGGTCTGCATACTTGCCCAGTCAACAAATGCATACCGGTGCATTATGAAATAATACATTTCAGCACACAGCACACAAAAATTAGTTATAATTTCTGCTGCACAAAAAAAATCTGATTCTGATTCAGCATGGGGTTTGGGCAGAGGAACTATATCTTACCGCAAAAATGCACAATTTGCCAATTATATGTGGCTTAAACATATGTGGCTGCTAAACATAAATGACAACTTTGACAAAAGAGCCCTTTCGTATAAAGCTCCCAACATTTGGAACAATCTCTGTCTGTCAGTTAGACAGTGCTATTCCCATCCAACCTTCAAATGTCATCTCAAAACTTAGTTTACAGCCCATCACTACCCATCCCTGGCGACTGCCGGCGCCTCAGATTCAGCTCACTGACTTTGCGTGCCTCATAAATTTCTATATCATTATTATATTACAATCGCACCAGTCTTAGTGTGACATGTCGTATCTGAGCTACTCGATCGTCGGCCAGATGAAATGCCATCGGCAAGATGTACGCCTCGACGTCGTGTGGACTGTACACCTCCACCAGTAGGCACAACTGACTACAATCAACAACACAAACAAGTTTATCAGATTATTTTTTCCAAAAAAACTTATGAAAATAATAGGTTTCGGAAGGATTAAAAAAACTACAATAGCTAACTTAACAGAAACTAATCACCAACATCAATTAAAAACTAACAGAAATGATTTTCTGAGAAAATGCAAGTTTTTTCATGTTTAACAATTTTACACAGTGTGCCAAAATTAGCAAGCACACCTTATTTAGTTTGTAGTTTATGGATTTCAACGAAATATCGTACACTGCACTATCTTAACATTACTTATGGTCACAGCTATTATGACGTCCGTGTCTTATCGTGTGTGCTCATCGTAACGTCATTATGACGTCAGAGTTTGTTTACATTAAGATACATTTGATGCATTGTTATTGACAAAGGGATCAAGCAGCAGTGTACCCGCTTTAAACTAAGAGCTTGCGTCGAGGCCAAAGGTGGGCATTTTAAGCTCAAACTTTAAAGTCAAGTTCAGAATGATTGTCTCAATGACTGTTTCAAATTTTGTAAAAATCTGTCAGGTATTAATGATTTTCCACTAACTTATCTGTGGGGGGGGGGCTAATTTTGGGACACGTGTATAAGTTATTCAGCAAAAATGTTCTCAATCTTCGGCTACTGTTTCTGCACAGCAAATCAGCATCAATATTATTTTCTAATAGCATGAACTGCAAAGTGCAGAACTGCGCACAACTTTAATAGTTCAATATCATCAAGAAACATCTTTGACCAAAATTTTGACTATAAAAAGGCGGATTTGAAATTTTTTATGCAACATGCACAGGTTCACTTAATTTCTATAGGCAGGGCATGTATGCCTAACAGGGATCCAGCTCTTTTTACTGATAAAAAAATCCCAGACTTTTCCAGAACGTTCCAAGATAGACATGAAAAATTGTCAAGGACCTTTTCGTAGGCTCCGAATGTTTGAATATAACGAAAAATGTTAAGTAAGCAAGTAAAGTTAGCCAAAATTTTTTTGAACTTGTGTACGCAGTATTTAAGTAAGCAACACTGCAACAGTCAACACAAACTGAGTGATATACTATTTCAGCAGCTTGTTTTGATTTGAGACTATGAAAAAAAGCATGATTTCCAAGAATGTTTTTCCAAGACTTATCAGGATCAAAGTGATTTTCCAGGACTTTCCAGATCTTGGAATTTCCAAGAAAAAAATTTCAGGACTTTGCAGGAAACATGGGAACCCTGGCCTTAAAGTGCAGTGAAACTGTAACATGACTAAACTGAAAGGTAATGGAGCATGACTACTCATTTCATCTACAGCATCAAACAGAGTTTGGAAAAATTCCGTCTGTTTTCAGAGCTATCGCCCTAACAAACTTCTTATGCACGGACATACAAACAATACAATAACACCCTGCATCTATTCACAGTGATATCCATTGAAGTTGGAAGTGTAAGAACTCTTGGTGGCGTGACGTAGCGGTAATGCATTTCATCCAATCAACAAAGTCACTCTACACTGGGCTGGGTTAGTACTTGGGTGGGTGACTGCCTGCGAGCATGTAAACCATTCCGGTATGTAACCAGCCACCTAGATCAACTCAGCCTTCCATCCCTCCGGGATAGGTAAATAGAGTACCGGCCTATCTGGCTGGGGTTAAGGTGGAACACATTCACCTGTGTTGGGTGGCAGGTAACATTGTGTGATCCCATACGGCAGGTGACGTTTCTTAGCTCTGAGATGGGCTACCCATAAAAAGCTATATCACCACCTTTAACCTTTTAACCATCTTTACCTGGCTAACTCTTCTCGGAACCGCCAGTTGCGACTGTTATCAACGTTTAACAGCTCAGTCAGTTTTAGCAGGTATCCATGCTGGGCTTCCGACGGTAATAGCTGCACAGCAGATTGTGTAAACACCACCGAAAAAGAGAATTAAGATGATAGGACTTAGTACTGCAAGTTCATTAAAACTCTTAGTTATCATTGACAGAAAAAAAGACTACATATATTTAGCACACTTCCATTCAATGGCTAAACTGTAATTGCAATAAGGACAATAACCACTCTAAAGCAATTAATACTGGTGTAAGAAATCAAATGTCAAAAAATTGAGACAATACTATTGCACAGTAGATGTCAAAACTCACTATATGACAAAATGGTGATGCAAAATGAAAAGCAAAAGATAACAGTTCTCCGTAAATATAGCAAAATTAGTCTATGGTAAAAGTGACATTTGGCTGTAACTATTTTTGATAGCTGTCATTTATTCTGGAAGGAGAAAAAAACAATTACAATTATTTCTAAACACTAGAATGCAGTAAGGGAGTTAACGCAGCACCAGTGGCTCACCTTGATAAAGTCAGCCAGGTGTTTAAGTACACCTATGCGCACTTCGTCCAGGTCATTTAGAAACATATCAAACACCGGCAGAAGGTCTCGACCCGTGATATCCTCACCTACTATCAACGCCAGCTCATGGATTGAGAACGCCAACGTACGACGTACCTTCCACTGCAGAACAAACTAAACAGTTACAAGTCAATGTACAGTACGACATTTTCCCATACAATTCCCTAATTTCGAGCAAATTCTCTCACTTATCTCCGATTGCTGTCAAATGCTGACAGCTGCAGTTTTTCTGTTGTTTAACTTCATTACACGCATGTTGGTGCAATAAACAATATTTGATATGATAATCAGCCAACAGCTTACGCAATTAGCTCAATTCGACCACACAGCAAACATGTGTATCGACTGAACAGCTGGTCTACAGAATGCTGCAGTGAAAATGAACCCAGGCTAAAAAACAAATGGCACAAGCTGAATTGAACCAAAGCTGGACTCACAAATAAAATTTTTCAACACATTCACCCAGAATGTGCGTTCTAAAGCCCAAATTCCATTATGCCGACTTTCACCAAAACTTCCCTATGGGGAAAGTTGTGAACACAAATCACGAAAGTTGCTAACACAAACCATCCCAACATGTCGAGATGTTTGCAACAAAGTCCGTGACAAGTCCGCAACAAACCTGTTTGTGTCTTTCTAATGGAATTCAGTCCGTTACAATGCACGGGCAAAGTCAGCGACGGACACAGATCAGGGAAGTCCGCAACACAAATCATGAAAGTCGGCGACATGATTTGTGCCGCGGACTTTCATGATTTGTGCCCGCGACTTTCACCGCGGGGAAGTTTCGGTGAAAGTTGCAAAGTCGGCATAATGGAATATGGGCTTAAGGGAACAGATGACTATTCAATCATTTTCATATATCAGTTCATTCCATATAAGCCAGTGGGCAAATACAAAACTCTTGACTGTGAACAGCAACAATAACAAAGTCGGTAAAATGAGCAGGGTCGAGTAAGTCAGGCTCGGGTCTCATCTGCCACACACAACCCCAACCCCGGACACACCCAACGATCAGAGTCACACCAATCACAGTTACTATACACAGTGGCTTCTATCCCTGGTGGGTGCAGCTTGCACCCAGTGGAAAATAGGGGATGGAATTTTGTTAAAGTCGTAGATCAAAACTTTACCCTTATTTTTCATCGGGCAAACTACACCTCTAACAAAACTTCCCCCCATTTTTCACTTCCTTCTATTTTTCAATCTACAGCCTTAACAAAACTTCCTAGAAAGGGGAAGAAGCCCAAAATGGAGAGGAAAACTGGAGTCAGAAATTGAGGGGAGGGGAACCTGGACCCAAAACTAGAGGGGGGGAGTTGCTTCCAGATTTAGGGAGGAGGATAGAAGCCACTGGCTACACAGACCTGACAGTTAATGGCAATAACTCTATACAGATTCTTGAGTACCAGCCAATCTAACTTGACAACCCACTAGCCTAGTGAGGCTAACAATTAGCCAATTTTAATCTGAACACATAGTAATTACTAAGGCACACAGTTTTCCGCCGAAATTTTTTTTGCCAATTTCTGCGGGCCAGTTCACAAAATTCCGCGGTTCACAGCGGCAAAATCGTCCAATTCCGTGGCTTACCACAAACTGAGCCCTGTCGTGTTAAGAAAATTCAGTTATTAACGGCTGGTGCTATGCTCAGTTATGCTAGCAACACATGAAGAAAATTATCTGTCTTCTTTTCAAAAAAGCAATCTATCAACTTGCATTGTGTTTATTTACGATTGTGTCATATTGCGATGGCTATTAGCAGGGTAGGGCCACAAATTCGGGCAGTTCAGTTTGATTTTCCGTGATATCTTTAGTCAATTCAATTACATTATCAAGCCGATGATCATACTAATCATCAGTCATTTCTCAACTTAATATAAAATTCCGTGGAAAAAGGCAAATTCCGCAGCTCGACTCGACTCGAATCTCTGCTGCCCGCAGAAAACTGCAGGCCCTATTAATTACCACAGCAACGCAACAGTCACAACCTGACAGTCAACGGCAAGAGCTCTGTACAGATTCCTGAGTGCCGGCCAATGACGTCGACCAAGTGTGAATGCTACTGCCGGCAGATTGTATGCACAGTGTCGCGTGACTTCATGGTCCACGGTCAGAGCACACGATGGGTCTAGCATGCCAAGGTAATGACTTAACAGGTCACGAGGCACCACCGTCTAGCACGCATCAACAACGCTGTTATAATTAGATCTGTCAACATGTTAGGCAAAGTAAATGGTAAATGTGCCATACCCCTACTGGGGTGTAGGCGGCGTGCTCATCTCCCTTTCTGTGGCCACTGAGCCTGTAGGTGGATAGACCACTCGAGTTCGTGACGCATGGCCAGTGCGACGCCAGACCTACGGTTACCTTTCCAGCCGCGGAGCGTCACCGCCCTTTGGCTGGTTCCAAATTATACTGCTTGGTGAACAGAGGCACACGTGTGTGAACAACTTGCCCAAAGTCGTTACCTGACAGTGCCCCGGCCCAAAGTTGAACCTGCTACCTCGGGGTTACAAGTTTGGCATGCTAAAGTTACATCATCAGGCCAGACGTTAGCTTCATGGATCTAAGGATAACTACAATGCAGAAGTAATACAGTCAAGCTGGTGATGAAAAAAACACTATCATCATCATCACTATCTGTATCAGTCGAAATGACTAGATAATCCGCCGACCAATTGCACACCTAGCCTGTTTACTTCTGTTCACACATAATCTTAACAATCACGATGAAATACACAGATAAATCGAACATAACAATTCTGTTTGTACACAATCAGATCGAAAGTGAAACACAACTCGTTCAAAACTGCTAGAAATGAAAAAGACAAATTCAAGTCGGAAAGGACAAACTGGAAAGTGATTATCGTTTGTGAACATTTTCAATTGCACTATAGCAGAATGAAGAGCATTAAGATTTAATTGAATGCAACCACTACATGCGCTCTTTTTACAAAGTGTCAAAATACAACCCCCGCAATACTATTATGGCTAAAGTAAAAAAACAAGAAATCAGTATCTAAATCATTATAATCCAACCTGTTCATCATCAACAGATTCAAGGCTTGTTTCGAAGCATGACAAACGGGCTACAACAAAACAACATACTTATATACACCGGTATAAACATTGTGAAAATTGCATCTAGGAACTTTTATTGTCAACCACTTCTTAACTGTAAACGTCTGCACGAATTATGTTCAGTCTAACTAAACAGTTTTTTCCGGAATTACTTCAAGTTAGACCAGTCCCGAAAAGCAAATTATTGGGAATCACTGCGCTGTGGCAGCATTTGCACAGATCAGATGTCCTTTTTGTCATCTAACTAAACAGCATCAAAGACAGTTAAGCAGTGTTCTCATACACATGCAAACGCATATACACTGTGTCGCAATAAAGTGGACCCCTAGAACATCGTCCATAACTGCATTAAACAAAAACTGCCATAAGTGTAAATTATTGTTCCACATCTTTAGTTAATTTGAAAAAAGTGCACAAAACCTGGCATAAAAACATCAGCCATAAATAAACTGAATTTTAAAAAGTTTCATTTTTTATATACCGGTACAAACAGCTCTAAATACAAGTGCCTGCTATATAGCCCGATGTCATTCACACGTCACACGGGCACAACTGTAAACAATAACAAACAAAGTTTCGCACTAAGAAAAAGTTATGGAGCAAAGAAGTTTATTACACAACAACTGGTCTCTGTCACTGTTGAAGGAGTTGCTCACCGAAGACTGATCAACTCGGCATTGTGGATCACAAACCAGGAAGTGGTAAAAAGCGTAAGAGGCGAATTGCTGACAACGTTGATTCAGTTGAGGAGCTGGTATTAAGTCAAGAAAATGTGCCAGGCACCCATAAAACTTGAAAAAACTGTAAAATGGTAGGCAAACTGTCCTCATAGGCCTATGCGAAACCTCTGTGTAGTAAACTTTATTTTTGGAGTAATCTAATTTAAATGTTAATAAAACTGATGACATCATGTTATTTTTTTAAAACTGATATGCCATTGTTCTAAGCTTAATTCACAGTTATTATGTTTAAAATTTCAGACAAAACTGTTGAGCTTTTACTGAGTTACAACTATTTGTTGCGGGGTCCACTTTTTGTTGGAACAGAGTTTACATTGTTTTAACAGACATTTTACATAAATTCAGACTAGCCAGCTTCCTTCTTTACTTTCAGTCTAATCAAAAGAATTAAAATGAAAAACCTTTTACTGGTGGATACCCTCCCTCTCCTGTCACAAATATGATTCGCTTAAACAAATCTTTCAAGCTTCTACGAGTTAGCTTGTGGTAGTGAAACTCACTTTCGTCATGAGAGTAGATGCTGTTATCAGAGAGCTGAGTAACATGGCTGGAGTTAACGATGGTCTGTGACACGTCGGTGAGCAATTCATCCAGCTCCTGTGACTTTGATTCCACTTCACACAACATCACGTCCTCGGCCGCGACTGTCCCCGATGAAGATTCTGCCAAACGCATGTCATCCGATTCTGTCCCGGCAATTACCAATGGCCGCGTTTCTGTGGCTGAAGTGAAAAACGACGAAGCAACAGTGACAACTGAGTTGTAGTCTCCGCCAATGGACGATGCTACAACACCGGCTTCAGAAGAGTCCGACACTGTGACAGAAGGTTCAGCACGCACTGGTGAAATGACGCCATCGTCATCACAGAGCATTAGAACGCCGATAGACGTGTCACGCGAGTCATCTTTGAATGTGGCGACGACTTTCTCGTTGCCCGGCGACGACTGAAATCCGACCGACATATGCAGTGCACCAGTGTCCGATGGCTCAGAGTCTGAACAGTCGGTGGTCAGAGGTTGATCCAGCTTTGATGCTTTACCTCCGGGTTCACCATCCGGCTCCAGTGCCGATGAAATGATACCTGCATCAATCACAGGTGAGCTACTATTGCCAGATCCCGTTTCCATTTCCATACCAGAAACACAGGCCTCAGAGGCATATGGGGATAATGCTGCAGTGTCATGATCATCAAGATTCAATGCTGGACTAAAAGTAATGTCAGCGGCATCACCAGAAATCCGCTGGGAAGCTTCAACATCGGCTGACATGCTCCTGAAGTCTTTGTCAGAGGCCACGGATGACTGGTCAAGATCATTCAACATCCGCATAGACTCGGACGAAAGCCGACCCATCTCCGTCTCCAACTCTGCCTCGGTTTTATCTGGATCTACTGAAATGATATTGTTACTAACAGCACCAGTGACGTCACAGTCACACTGGCTACTATCGTCCGGCATCGCAGATAACTGCACCATATGGCCATCGTCCTCAGTGTCAGCAGAAGAATTATCGCTACATTGGCATGATGCTAGTGCACCTTTGCTCGCTGGCAGCATGGAATCTGTCGCATTAACTGCCCCGGAGTCTACAGCTGCCACCAATCCATGACCGTCAGCATCAACCATGCCACCCTGCTCACAAATATCCAGCGAGTCCGTCAACGATGATGACAGCTCACTGCACAATGATAGGTGGTTGGGATATCGAACATCATCGGTGGTTACATCCTCTGAAAGATCGGCCACCTCTGTTTCATCAGCATCTACTGAAACACTACTCTGACTAACATCACCGGTTTCACTATCACCCGCTTCAGCCTCTGACGACGTATTGACTGCGCTAACTTCTGCTAAACCTTGTACAGCACGGGCGGCGTTATTGCACAAACTATCTGTGACATGTGACACATCTTCCGTATCGACCTGGAGAGGTTCAGGATCGCCACAAAGAGTTGACTGAGTGTATATATGACTATTGTGGGGTTCTTCTGTGATATCATTGGCAATAGAGTCCGATGTGCTGGAGGATAGATTTGGCACAACAGTCTGTGGAGAAGTGGTCTCAAAGTCAAGGTGATCATCGTGTGATGAAGAGTCTGACGCTAACTCCACATCATCAACTTGACTGCTCTCTGCATCATCATCTGCAGCCGCAGCCCTCACCACTCTGTCAGACACAGCCACACAAACAAACACTGATATATATGACTTAACAGCTTCTATATGATGCTGCTATATCTCAACACAAAATACCTGCACTCAATTGGTCCAAACCATGTCAGGTGACGTTCACAAATACGCCATAGTCACCAACCAGTCAAAAAATCTCTTCCATAGGGCTCTGCGCAGACTATGGAGTCATGAGACTCGCATCCATAGTCCCCAAAGAACAGTATGCGATTGGCGACGTCATCATGCCTCATTATTACTCAAGACGTCAATGACCATGCTGATGCCAAATTCATGTGTTGTGGCTAAACTGTACATTGTACATTATCAGCAGACAACCATGTTGTTTGTTTACTTCATTCGAAAAGAGCATAATTAGCACATATTTTGCACTGAAGTATAACAAAACAAATAGCAGCTAGCATCATCGATCATTACTGGAAATTTTTCACCTCAGTTGGTAAAATATCACTCTAGGTCTTCGACCTCGAGCAATATTTTACCAACTTCGGGGAAAATTTTCCAATAACGACATCAACACCAATCACTATTTGTATACTATTTTTCTCACCAACTTTAAGCTTTTTCCATAATCTAGCTTTCCACCTTTTTAGCCCTCCAACCCCTCCCTTCAACCTCTGATTTGATGGAGTATCGCTGATATAGTATGTTGAGTGAATTTATCTACTTACTGAATAATTTCATACCATCATCAAATACAGACCGATTATAAAAAAATATTCAAACAGCATATTTAGCATGACATGTAACCAACATCCAATCAAACTGAAAACATATATAGCCAGCATAAAATCAAATAAAAATTACACTGAAAAAGTTTTTAAAAAGTAGAAAATGTGCAACTGACAACATCCTAATCACACAGAATACAGTGACAACAAAAGTTTTATGGTAGAAAGATGCCGTAACTAAACAGTGACACCCACCTGCCAGGAGATAAACCATTAGCTGGGCACACAGTGACGGCACCGTCTGCAGATAGGTACAGGCCAGTGGACTTGGGGTCGGCAAATGTAGCTATGAATGAACCAAGAGCTTCAAACGCTGCCATGCGGACCTACAGATCATTGCAGAACAGTTTCAATTGCATGTCTGTCATAGCAGTAATTAAGCCGTAAATGAATAAGATATTGGCACAAACTTGATAAAAATTTCCTCACAGAGTTTAAAAACTGAAGAAACTTTTCCATATTGTCTACAGTAGTGGTGAACACTCAAAATAGCCTCAGCCATTATGTGCCTATGATATGATCACAATAAAGTGTCTCCCAAAATTAGTGCTCTCCCCACCTGGCTTCAAATACTACGCCTAATTCAGTTTGTAGTTTATGGATTTCAACGAAATATCGTACACTACACTACCTTAACATTACTTATGGTCACACCCATTATGATGTATGCACTTTACCGTGTATGCTCAGTGTAACGTCATTATGACGTCAGAGTTTGTTCACACTTAAGGCTACATTCAATACATTGCTATTGACAAAAACATAAAGCAGCAGCGCACCCGTCTTAGACTAAGAGTATGCGTTGAGGCCAAAAGTGGACACTTTGAGCTCAAACTGTAAATACTACTCCCAAATGATTGTTTCAATGACTGCTTCAAATTTTGTAAAAATCTGTCAGGTATTAACGATTTCACACTAACTTATCTGTAGGGTGGGATACGGTGTATATGGCACTAGATAAAGGTGCTTTGATTGACTAAATGATTGCTAAATACATGCAACAAGTATACGAATTATATTTACGGCAAGCTTTAATGACCTTTTACTGCAGTATAAAACATATGGCAAATGAAGTTCTAAGTTCTAAGCTATCTTATTTGGTGGAGAGAAGATAAGACCCAACATCAGCTATAAACTGAGACACAAATTTGGCAGTATCACAAATTCTGTACAGCAAATGACAAATTCTATGACAATATGTAAAATGCCACAGGACGCTGTGAATCCTGCTGTATTAAGAACTGGTTGTTTGGCATACCCAGCGTGACTGGTCGTAGATAAGATTGATGAAGAGCTGTGACAGTTCTGAACGCCTTACAGCTGGCGAACAGACGGTCGACACCTGAGCAAAGCACTCGGCACAAGCCTTGCGTACACCCCAGATGCTGTCTTCACACAGGAAATAGAACTTGGGCAGCTGTACACATCAACAGCAAACATTCAACAACAGATCCAAAATCTGCTACAAGTGCTTTTGCCATGATGCTTTCTCTGTACAGTGGAAAGCTGTGCTGCAATGAATTTCCCAACTGCATTAGTCAAACTACTGATTATTTCCAGTTGCTGCAGTTAGGCATAATCACCCAACAGAAAGTCATCTTGCAGCTAAACATTGTACTACAATTTATTGGCAAATCCATATTCTGGTGACTTGAGTTGCAAATCTGCCTAAACAGTCACTTACTATTATTTTGGGTTGGCTGAGGGTCAAAGTTTGCCTTTTCCCATAAACTTTGAAGGTCGTCCTTACAACACTCACAATACCGTGTGAGGTGTGATTACTAAACTAGAAAACTGATGCCCATTTTGCCATCCGAGTCGACTAGGATAACTGCATATTGAGACAGTTTATGGTAGCTGACTAAAGACACACACTCATCTAAGAATAAACCTGACCTGGCATAAGGCAACTTCATTGACCAAGAAGAACTATACTAAGATGCCAGATAACTATTAAAGATGAACAAACAGGCTGCGGTGCGGGCGGAGGTGTCGTGCTGTTGAAATATTGGGGGGCCTGTGGCAAATGTCATGGCGGGACGACGGATGGACCAAAGGTCCTGAGTGAGGTGTGGAGGTGCAAAGTATTCAAGC
>Ga0056128_1007899_pt1 | contig 13438 bp, 9 predicted proteins | sample WorMetLIZISLAND2_FD_71113 | JGI IMG/M metagenome (GOLD analysis project Ga0056128, IMG submission 71113) | Marine gutless worms symbiont microbial communities from Max Planck institute for Marine Microbiology, Germany - Olavius geniculatus... ... | reverse complement strand
TGGCAACATAAACAAAATTTGTTGTCCGATATACGAAAAGTCGGCCGACAAAATCGTCGAAGATAGAACATGCTCTATCTTGGCCGACAAAATCGGGCGATTTTGTCGGCTGACGAAATCGGGTGATTTTTTCATGACACACAACAGATTTTTGGCGGCCGATTTTGTCGTTCGTCTGACATCCCCTTAAGTGTAAGCAGTGTTAGCATCAAAAACTTTGACCTTGACCTTGACCTTAGTCTTTTTGCATTTATGAAATATTATATGACAGCTAGTTTTGTCTTGTAATGATAGCAAGTAAGATTATTTACGTCTTGTGAAGTGTGCTGTTAACTGTTGTGTAATCCAAGGTGTTGGTCTTGATCCAAGCAAGCCAGCACCAAAGAAAGCCAAGCAATTGCGGCTGGAGAGGAGATTGGCAAAACGTTCACAAAGTGCTACTGCTGCTGATGCAGATGCTGAAGTAATGCCATTGCCAGTGAGTAACATGCTAGTCATCTAATAACAGTTTGGTATTGACCTCATCAGCGCACAATTTTTATGCATAGTCATTGAGCCAAATCTTTGGTATTGATGCTGTAGTCGACAAATAACCAGTTTTAGTCTGTGTTACCACTTGCCAACTTGTGAGCTGTGTAACAACTTTTTTTGGCTGTCACATCTGCATTGTCACTATTGGTGTTAAGACAGTGTCTCAAGACTTCTATTTTATTGTTTATATCTGGAACTTCTTAGCATTACTATCATGGTCTTTTCAATTAGTGGTTATTATTCAAGTCACGTTCAACTCTTCTGTGATGATGACTGACATTTCCAAATAACAACGATTGTTAACTTTTAGTTGTTTGAATAATTTTCATTGCACATGATAATTTATAACCATTTGTCTTTGTTGCAGGTTAAGAAAAAGAATGAACCTAAGTCGCTAGAAGATTATCTTGATGATATTGCAGAGAACCCATGTCATAAGCTGGAGGTAGGTTTCTGATCTGTGCAGTATAATACTCCGTGTTAGAGATGGGCTCCTTTGTCTATTTTTTTGGAGTTACTGCGGCTTAGTTTGGAACCTGTTAAGTAAACTTTTTGGAAATTGTTTGGGTAGATTTTTATAACCTGGCAGATACTCTTTCTGTAGAATGCCTCGTTACTGATATGCAGGCTTTGTTCATCACCATCTTATTAGCCTGTTATTGTCTGGTTGACACCACTGACAAGCATAATTCATAGCAAGATGTGACAAAAAATCTGAGCTCTTGAGATGCACAAGAGCTTATGGCTGTTCCTGTTTGCAGCTAATATCAGTTAATCTCCATCCATTTCGTCACTTCACTCTTCTGCAGTCAAAAATCGCACAAAATCAATAAAATCCTCTATTTTCTAGGTTCAAGGTCATGCAGGGTCATTGATGTTGATACTATTAACAAGCATGTCACCATTGCTTGTTATGATAATATAGCCAACTTTTGCCAAAAAACCAGGTCATTCAACACCATCTTATCTTAGGTTACCACTAAGATAGGGTACCCGCAACTTTAAACCTTCCTATAAACTCTAAGTTCCATCTTATAAATTCTAACACCTATTCCTGAAAATACTCAGTCCTTTACTCTTTCAGTAGCCATCAACAACGTAGTAATCGGTGTGGTAGTTATTAAGATATAACCAAAACGGAACCCTAACCTTTTCTTATCCCCTTTTCTATAACTACAGCGAGTCTTTTCCTCATTTTTATTTTTTCCTGTTCTTCTCCAAAATCCAGCTAGGAGTCTAAGGGAATGGTGTGAACTGCACTAACAGTGACAAATGTTAACGCATTTTAAGGAAATTGTGTTGGTGAAAAAGGTTTTTTCATCTCTGCGTGCTGGAAAGGGAGAAGGTGTTGAAAATGAAATCTGGCTAAAATCGGAAATTATGTTAAAACTTGTCATTTTTCGTCTGATCGAAAACTGTGAGTTAATTTAAAATGCATGAGAATTGGCATGTCCGTGTGCAGCTGAGACTGGTGAGGTCACATCCCAGAAGTCATCAGTTTGATGAGATGTTCTCTGCGTCACACGCAGTCTACCATAAATACCAAACCACGATACATGACGACCCACCTAGCAAGCCAAACCAGCGCCAGTACACAAACTTCCTCGTTGATTCCCCGCTGGTAGAGGTAGCACTTTCTGCTCACATAACAGCTTCTGTTCTGTGCTTTTGTGACTGTAGGTAAAACTGGTCACTGATACTACTGAATTGTATGAAGAGTCTTATACTGTATTCGGAAAATATCAGATGACCGTACACAATGAAAGTGAATCAGATTGCACCGAGTCTGACTTTGACAATTTTCTTGTTGATTCTCCACTGCATGCCATCAGTTCTGTATGCTTTATTTTTTCTTTGTGTGCATCATTTGTATGTTTTTATGGTTGAGAGCAAAGAATAATTTTCATATTTGGAAAGTATTATCTATGTGACTGATTATTTGTTGAAAAAATGCTTCAGATATGCTATATCAAGCAGTCTTTGTTTGTGCTCCTTTTTTGCTTATTGTAAGTCAAAAGCGTTTATATTTTGTCGCGGTTTGCAGTGTATAAAAAACTTCGCAATTCATCATGTTGAAGTACCATTTGTTAATCGAGACTGAGTCTAAATGTGTGTGTATGGTGTGATTGTAGTCAGAGTCTGGTGAGGACAGCAGTCCTCCTGCTGTTGGATATGGATCATTTCATCAGCATTACATTCTCGATGGCAAGATCATTGGTGTTGGAGTTATTGATATTCTTCCACGTTGTGTTTCATCAGTTTACTTCTATTATGATCCTGACTATGCCTTTCTTACCCTTGGAACCTACTCAGCATTGAGGTAGTTGGTGCAGTATTGCTTGTTATGCATTGGTATGGTACTCAGTAAACTTGGCTATGTTAATGTTGTTGTTATACAAATATCGGACTTGGAATTTCTGTAAAAACTGCAAAAAAAATTTGACAGAAATTTGCAATAATTATCTGTCCCATTGCTATAGCACTTCTGTCATATTGTCTGTCTCTCTGTAAACACTCCTACGTGCGCGATTTTGATGAATTTTTGCACAGTGATTCGGGGCCCAAAAAGTAAGATCGAGTTTGTTTGGGATAAAAATCTGATAACTCTTCCCCTATTTTACCCCAATTTTAAAAAAATTTGCATTACGGCCTATGGGGACTTCAAAGTGGTATAACTCGATCGCATAAAAGATAATTAAGTGCTGTTTTTAACTACCCCCTATTTTTGGGGTCAGGCAATCTAGCGGTGTCATTTTAATTTACCCCTTAACTACCCCTGTTGCCATAGCAACCATTCAAAAGTTGCAAAATTTTGCATTACAGCCAATGGAGATTTTAAAGTGGTATAACTTGGTTTCCGTAAAAAATAGTTGCGCTCTGTTTGCACCTGCCCCCCTATTTTCGGGTTTGGGTGATCCGATGGTGTCGTTAAAATTTCTCCCCTGCCAACCCATTGCAATGGCAACAAATTTTAGGACAAAATTGACTATAACTCGGCCCCAGTGAAAGATAATCACTAGCATTTTTCACTTACCTCCCTATTTTCTGGCCCGTGCTATCCGATGGTGTCATTTGATTTTCTTGCCTGCTGACCCCTGTTGCCATGGCAACGAATTTTGGGACAATAAGAATTGACTATAATTTGGCCACTGTGAAAGATAATTGCACGCTGTTTTTACCTACACCCCATATAAGCAGACTAGGCTATATAGTGTGGCAATGGGACATATACCTTGTTCCACAGAACGTATTTCTAGTTAAGGTTAGAACTATATGGAAATACTTTGCTAAGTGAGATTATGTTTGCATGAAGAATGAAAACAGCATCAAATCAAGAAGTAATTTCCAATTCAGATGTGATATTGTGACAATTGGTTTGCTTGAGACCATCACTATGTAACTGACATTGTGATTTTGTCTACATCTCTTCTGTAGTATACTTATGTGTGTTGTTAATGATAACAATAAGTTGGTTAAAGGTAAAGGTAAAGGTCGTCAATTTGTATAGCGCATCGTCGCAAACACACCTCTAATGTGCTTTCGTCACTAACCAGAGCCGCCTGCCGCACGGCCACCGTGTGCAGCCTGCAGACACAGGCTGGCGCAGTGGCTGGCTAGGCAACCCCCAGTCAGCTGTACCAAGGTCCCCACCTTCCGTAACCCATGCAAATGAGTTACTACTCATTTTACCGTCCCACAGAGGGTAGAAGGTTGAGTCGACCTGGTTGCAGTGAGACAGGAATTACTACAGTTAATATGATGATACGTGATGTGAAAATACGTGTGCTAACTGTACAGGGAACTGGCATTTACACGCCAACTCAGCAGAAGTCTGCCACAGATAGCGTATTATTATCTCGGCTTCTATATTCACTCATGTCCAAAGATGAGATATAAGGTTTGCCAGCTCTTGTTTGAACTACGTGCCATTTTCTGTGTGCTCTGTCACTTAAATTATCGAGTGCTTTGTGGATTTTGGTTGCCGGCATCGAAAAATTTAAGACTGTGTTCATTTGTAGAGCTTTAGCTATTTGTGTTTTTCTGTATTGCTTAGTTGCATAGTTTAGCATCATTATTTAAGCCTGAACTGTGTCACAGTGAACTTTGATTGTTGTCATCGTCACATCTTGTCATTGCAAACTGGTCATGCAGTCTGCTGCAGCAGTGACAGCTTTGATTGTTTTTCTGCAGCAAGTTATGACTTAAAGGCCAAGTTGCACCGGTTTACACAACTGTTATAAAGCACTAGTTGTCTTTATCAAATGCTAATTATCAATATTCATTAATTTTCTGGTTGCTAATACATCTTACTACCTTAAAAATAAGGTACAAAGTACTCACTTTTCTCTTTTCACGACTTTGGCTATGTTTGGAACTGTGACGTCATCTGCAGGAGGGTTGCTAACTAGCTTTATTGCCTTGAGGTCAAATGCAGCTTAATTTACGGCCAAATAGCCTCAAAAAGCCAAATTTTTCATCAGTCGTTAACCCACTAAAAACTGCAATATTCTAGCACTTCATTAATTTTACTAACTGCACACCTCTACTAGTGAACAAATAAACAATGACGTAATTTCTGATGTCACCTATGCATCATTATTTGTACGATAAATGCAACATTATTCCGAGTAAAACCGACGGCTTACTATGTTTTCAATGCGAATGTCAGTTCGGCAACAAAGCGTCTTGTGAGTGACGTCATCAGTAATGTGGCACGTTCAGGTGCGTTCAGCTGGCACAACATATTTCTCTGAAAATTACTTTAAAGCGATGTTTTTATTTAATCACATCAGTGTATTATTAATTATTGTTACATTCTACACATATTTAGCCAATTTGGTTTTTTCGTGCGACTTGGCTTTTAAGTGACAATATCGGTTGTTGACGTACCAGTGCAATGCTGAAATTGTCGCAGCAGCATTTGCACCATTAATTTGCTGTCTACTTGTCGAATAGTGTACTTTTAATTTAGTTTTTAAACATGAACGCAGCTACTGCTTTCAGCGCGTTTTAGCCATCGCAATTCTGTTCGTCCATCTGTCCGTCTGTCACACAGGTGGATCAGTCAAAAACGGTGCAAGCTAGGATCACCAAATCTTCACCGTCGGCTGCCTGGAAGACTCTAGTTTCAGAAACTGTAAAGCTTTTCCATAAATTTGAAGGGGATCACCCCGAACAAAGGCACTTAATGAGAGGGGGGTGGGCAAAATTTGCGATTTTTGGCCAATAAGGCACTGTATCTCAGTAATGGTGCGAGATATGGCCTAGGTTACTATTAATCACTAATAGGAAGTCGTACACTGGCTCTTGATTGACGCCGAATTCAATGATCTTAAATGACCTTGAATGTTAAAATAGGGGGTTTTATGGATTTTTTGGCGATTTCGGGCTGCGACACAAGTCTATATCATTCACAAGGTGGTGCCACCAAGCTATCGTTATGCGATCCATATAGAGAAGTTGGTATTTATATATTAACTTAGCATGTACACCCCAATTTTCAGCTAATATACTGGACCGGAACTGCTATAGGCTTTCACGTGTCTCGTGAGCATTAGTTCAAATTTTTTCTTTTGTTGTTATACTATGCACTCACTGTAGCATCACTGTTTTTTGATCTCAAGTTGCCAGAGTTTGATTTCTTTGTGCATTCACCACTGTATGTTGTGTCTTTTTGATTAATTTTACTGACTTAGAGAATTGCTAATCAATATTTGTGCTAGGTGGAGATAGTAATCATAATGATGTGTTTGTGTTTGATTCTGTTGTTTTGCGTGGCAGGGCCAGTACTCACCATCGTACCTTTGCTGTCCAGAAACTTACACGTGGCATCTGCTGTCTGAATGTGTGCTGAAACTTGATGTCAGCAAGTACAGTCGGTTTGCTCCAGCTGGTGTTGGTATGTTGTGTCTCTTTGATTAATTTTACTTGTAATCGAATATTTGTCAGACACAAGTCATTGGTTGCACCTTCTGTGAGTTTCGTTGCAGAAAATGCCGTGTAGATGGTGGACCGACTTGAATTGTTTATAACTATATTGATGTTCATGAGATGAGGTGCATCATTTGAAGCATGTGTCAAGTCTAGAGTACTTTGATATGGCAACTTGTATACTTTATGCATCAGTAAGGCAGCAAACTTGTCACGTATTTGGCAGGCACACAACCACCATTAGAGCTGCTGCTTATTTTTACTCCACGTGCACTACGTTCCTAACGTAGCGAAGAAGAGAGAAGAGTATATGAGATCAGTGTCATATTGAGGACCGACCGAAGACCGATTTTTTGTTCCTGGAAGAGCCTTCCTGGAAGAACTTCAAATGGCCATATCTTAGCAGTCAATCATCTGCACTTCCAGTTTGGTTCTAGTGTGGGGTTGTCGGGGTTGGCCAATTTAACAGTGCCATTTATATTCACGTGGAACTGACCCCAGTTGCCATGGCAACAAAATTTGTGACAAAATGTGCTATAACTTGGCTTCTGTAAAAGATATCTGTGAGCTTTTTGCACTTATAGGGTGTTTTTCAGTGTTGGGCCGTCGAATGCTGCCAACCAAATTTTACTCCAACTGACCCCCGTTGCCATGGCAATGAAGACGAAATGCGCTATAACTCGGTTTCTGTAAGAAATATGTCTTGGATCTTTAGTTGCAGTTGTAGCGTTAGTGATACTGTAGTAGAAGTAGTAGTAGTAGTTGTAGTATCGGCGTTTAGTGTGCGCAGAGTATACATTAGATTGTCTACAATGTAAAGTATTTAGTGTTGTTGAATGAAATAATTCTTTGCTTATATTTGTCGTGTTGTATTAGTAACTGAATTTACAGTTAGCACTGCAGCATAATAATACAGTAATAATACACGGTTTATATAGTGCCATGGAGTCTGGAGATACATAGGCATTTGCAATTTTGGCACAGCAAAACAGAATAATATGTGAATTGTGCATAGTGGTGCAAAATATAAACTGTGTAGTGTCTAACTCTGTCTGAGGATATCTTACCTTGTCAGGCGTTGAAGACAACATTCTTTTTATGTAATGTTTAATTTGGTTTTGCGTTTTTGTCGGCTTTTTGTTTATTTTTAGTCTGTAATTTGTGTGTGATTTTATTTACATAGAAATGAATAGGTACTACATGCTGTTGCAGATGATGATGACAAGCTGACAGAGATTGGTGACGTTCTATGTCTGTATAAACAAGTTGCGCTGCCATATTCCATGTATGCCGAGTTCAGTAGGAACGAGAGGAAGCGGGCAGCGACTGATGCTGAAGAAGTGCGCCATTATGCAGGCTTCATTGGCAGCAAGTGTGCACGCCGCATGCTTCTCTATCGCCGCTAGCATTTTCCCTTCATCATTAAAGTTGCCTTCAATAACCATGTGATAATTTTAACACGACTGCTTATTACTGGGCGAGCATGTGACCCTGATAAGATGTGATAATGATTGTAAATACTTGCCACAGATTGTATAGTTGAATTACTTTGTCCACGGATAATATTGTAAACTAGAAATTTGGGGCAAAGCCCAACACGAGTCCGCCCAGCATCGTAAAGTCTGATTGCGGGAAAATTGAAGGGGTTGAAATTTCCCCGGTAGCAAAATCTCATGGCCTGAACTCAAATGCATTAGCTCAGAATGCACATTATCGACTTACGTTGGGTCAACATCCGCACCTCTAACTTTTTTGTTAGTGGACCAAAGTTCACCAAATTCTTTTGTCAGACCCCATAGAAATTGTCCTCGATAAAGTTTGTTTCTGATTTTCAATATGTCGATCGGTTCTTAGGATATTTGCTGTCAAAGTCAAAAATTATCTGAAATTGCATCAAATTCTTTTATATATTTTCCCCTTGCAAATTTTTCGGGTGCGGACCCTCAAAAAATTTTACATAAGTGATATGCCCACCTTTTGGCGCATCGTATGGCAAAGTTTTATGCTTTCACTCCCTTTACCCCAAAAGTTACAGGAGCAGATAAGTCTATTTTTGAGCTGATTTGACCCTCCTTTGAAAAATTTTAAGGGGTACCACAGTCCCCGGTGGGGGGTGTGCTAGCAAGACATGGTTATTCTTTAGCACGTGTAAAAATTTTGGGGTGCAGCACCCCTTAGGGACCAAAATATGGTCTTCCGAAAAAATCGATTTGGGTGGGTACAATTTGACCTTTAAATCTCCTTGGTTACTGGACCAAAGTTCACGGAACTTTTTTCACCTAACTCAGGAGATATCGAGGTAGATCAGGTAATTTTAAATGTTTTTATCTTCCCAAATTTTAAGGGGCAGTGCCCCCTCAAAAGTTGTACATAAGTGAAAATGCTTACCCTATGGCATGTCATGTGCCGGGGTTTTGTTGGGTCACTCTTTTTAACCCCAAAGTTATAGGCGGGGATATGCTAAATTTTAAGCTAATTTTTGACCCCTTTTTGAAAAAATTTGTAAGGGGGAACCCAGTCTTCGGTGGGGGGTGTGCTAGCAAGACTTGGTCATTCTCTAGCGCGTGTAAAAATTTGGGGGTGCAGCACCCCTTAGCCGAAATATGGTCTTCCGAAAAAGACGTTTTGGGTGGGTACAATTTGACCTTCAGATCTCCTTGGATACTGGACCAAAGTTCACTGGACTTTTACAGTGAACGTAGGAGAAATTGTGGTAGATCATGTACTTGTCCGATTTTGAATATCTTCATTCTTTCCGGAAATATTTGCCGCCAAATTTTGAAGTCGTTCGAAATCGCGCCAAATTTTGTATGTTTTTGGCCCCTAAATTTTTTTGGAGGGGAAGGCCACCCAAAATTATGGACTGGGATTATAAAATTGAACATACTTCTCACCATGGTGCAAAATTTTGCGGCGATCGGCTGACGGAGCTTGGAGATCTCGTGGCAAAAAAAAAATAATAGTAAACGCCAGCAAAATATAAGTCTACTCTGAAAACTATCGTTTCCGGGCGGACTAATAAATAAGTCGATGCACCTGCATTAGGTAAGTTGCTGGTTTCAGACCTGACCGTATAGTATACTGTGACAATTCTGGGCATGTTAACCAAGCATGACTTTGGTACTGGCGAAAATGTGTTTATGCCCTCTGTTGAATTGGTAGGTAAGAGCAGGCTTACCGTGAAGTAACTGTAATGGGCTTGTATATCTTGCCTCTAGTCTGACTACCCGCATGCCACAGTGCTAATATGAGTCATGGGAAAACTCTTTCCTTGTTGTTGACAGCTGATTGTGTATGGCATATCATATTGCATTTGTTTTTGTTGACTGTCGATCTCACTGTTTCTTTGTGTGCCGTTTTCTGTATATACTGTTACGGCATGGCTATTTTATGTCTTAGTTCTGAAACCAGATTTTGTCCAGATATAGGTCATATAATTGTGAACAGAGGAATGCATCTACAAAATGAAAGTTGATAATAATGATGCAGTGGGAGTGAGCAGGAAATTAATTCGCTTTGTTTTCTGCTTACACCCGTCCTTTATGCGGAAAACTGCATTTATGTGAAACATGAGTTTTTGTTATTGCATAGGTTTATAATTTGCCAGTTATCAATGGAGATGTCTTATAAGTATCATAATTAAGAATTTCCGTTATGGTACAGATATGATTTGGTGTTAATAGCTGAAGCTCCACTACAATAAATAATTCCATACCAGTACACAGATGCTAGTTGTCATTGACTTTGCTGCTTTCTACACTGTGTCCGGAAAAAAGAGCCTACATATCTTTGTCAAACCTTAGCCTATTTTCATAATTTTTGGCGTAAGTCGTCCTGAGTATTCACTTTAGTAAACTGTTAAAATATTTTCTTTTTACATTGCCATGTCACTACGTAGAGCTGACGTAATTATGACGTCATCAAAAAAGCCATTTTTATTGTATCTGAGGTGAAAAAAGCTGACACTGTTTCGGTTAATAACTTTAGCAAAATTAAAATTATGTTTATAATTTTTTGTAGGCAATGTAGGCAACATTTAAAAAGCAACATGCGACTAACAGTGTACTGATAGTCCACTTCACCCAAATACTGATGCCACTTTCCCGTGTGAAATAAAACACTCTTCGTATTCTTACTTTACTCCACACCAAAGTAAACAGAAATGCACAAAAATAGGCTTTTTAGCCTGTAGCTGCTTTATTTGTCATCAACAATGACAAAAATTAATAGCAACCAACTTTTGAGTCAACATACATGTATTACAAATGTGCACTATTGCGACGCTACCGCATGCTGCAGAAATGACGCTGCTTGCTGATAACGGCTGCTGCACACAACGTTACCGTACTGCTTGCGACGGCCACGTGTTCACCTGGCGAAAAGCAAGAGCAGATAAAAAAATTTGATAAAAAATTTATTTCTATGCGAACAATCTCTGAATTTTTTTACTGCTATTTTCTTTCATCACTTTTCCTGTTTTCATATTGCGGAGGCTCATTTTGATGTTATCTGTAAGCAAAAATGGTATTTTCAATGACCTCACGATTAAATTAGCTAAATTTAGTGAGAAGTAAATCGTGAAGACAAGTTTTAGATGCTTTTAGTAAAGTGTATCATTGTGATGATGTGTGCCAAAAATTATTAAAGGTTTAAATTTGTTGAAGTTATTCAGGAAAGAGGGTAGGCTCTTTTTTCCGGACACGGTGTATAAATTTTTGTTTTGTTTCACTATTTTGGGGGGATGGCGTAGGTTGGGAAGAAATGATTTATTTGTTGGCCAAATCTCACAGGATTTATGGTTTTGTTAGGCTTCAGTGTTTGTCTTTTATGTGTAAAACTGTTGCACATGATGATGGTTGTTAACGCATTGTGTATCTCTCATTATGATCAGGTGTGGTGTAAGATATTTGCGAGTACACTGTTTGAAATTTGTTGTTCTCATAAAAAGACTTTAATTTTTGGTGTATGGAGAAGCTTGCTTTAATGTTTTTGGAAGAAACTTGAGTGTTCGGTATTTGGACAATCTAGCATAAGATGTTAACAAACTAATTTGCTATTTTTGTTCAGAGGTATTCTGGTATAATAAAAATTGTATTTTTTGTGTTCCCTCAACTAGTGATTTATCTTATATTTTTATTATTTATGGTCCAAGGTCAATGATTTTCATCTCATCTGACAGGGCGTATGGCAAGTTCCTATCAGTGATTATTAGTAACCTTTTTCATATCTCTCACTGTTTCCGAGATATGGCCAGTTTCCATTGAAAACGCACATTTTTTTCTGCCCCCTCTCCCCATTTAGCCTCGAATTTGAAATTGTTCCCCTTGCACTGAATCGCTGAAATTTTATATGCTTAGGTTTATGTTTAATTATTCGTGTAAAATGTTTTCCCCTACAACCTACCGTTTAGCTGCAATACATGACTACGGATGACAACCGATCCATAACTTCAACCGTTATTTAAGTACGGTCGGCTAAAAAGTATCTGCGTTTATTTTCTAAATTTCTAGTATTTTCGCCTTCGGCGCAAATTCGTTACTTATTTATTGTTTTGATGTTTACATTTTGTCTGTTGTTTACGCATAGCAACGCACTATGAAGAAATTTTCTGTATTTTTGTTGCTGTTACTCGACTTATAGAAACTGGATAGTCAGTGGTATTTAATTGTTCTGCGAATGTGCGACATATGCACATGGGGTGTAGGATAACTCCGTGATGGGTGACTTCGAAACTCTCGATGATTGGACCGAAGAACAGCAGCAAATTGCAGCAGGTATACCATTAATATTGGCTGTCTAGTTAACTCACAAGTTGTTTATTTTGCTTGTTGCGTCAGGGCATAGATTATGCCAACGCATTTTGTATAAACACGCCTGGTATAGCAATATTCATGTGGTCTGCAACGTACCATAATCTGAACGTTTCACCGCCATCCCTTCTCTTCCGAGCCAAAAATATCAAGCTGTGCATAATCTTAGTAGTCCATTATCTGCTATAAGAGAATGCTCCACCGTTGGGAGGGAACAGTGACTATCAGGAAATTACGAACAAAAGTGCAAGAAAACATAATATGCTTGTCTGCCAAGCCATATACGGGGCAAACGGGAGATTTTAAACGATAAAAACGATAATTTTGCGTCTGCTACGGAGACCGGTTACCATTGATACAGCAAAGCATATTTAAGCGGCAGTAAGTAAACATAGTAGCATTGCAAAATATTAACAACTTTCTGTAGCTAACAATTGCCGATAACAATGTCTAAACCTGTTTTAAAATAAAAGCAGGAGCAGATTTATGTAAAACGATATGTTTAGTATTTTAAAAAAATTTTCTAACGTTTTTGATAAAGTGGTGAGTGGAGTTGCTGCATTCCACCTCTTGTTGTGTTTACATTTTAGCAGGCGACGTAACTCGTAATGTTTGCAGTTTTTTGACAAATTTTTCGCATTAGTGTTAGATTTCTGCATATCTGTTGGTACAAATTGTTGTATTTGTGTTTTACTGTTATTACATCCAAAATTGTGTCTGAAATGTAATACTGCAGTGGCGTATCTGGAGTTTGAGGGCGGAGCCTTTAGCGGGCTTCAGAAACAGAGCCCCTGATAATAGGGTCGGATTGCAAACAGTGCTGGCGCCAGAGATTTTGAGCCATCCCAAATACAACTGTGAGGCCCCACAACTGGGGTCTGGTGGTGGAGCCCCCAGCGGGGTCCAGGGGGTCAGAGGGGCAAAGCCCTCCTGAAGCTGAAACACTTGGTTTTTGGACGTTCAATGAAAGTTGCAAATTTGTTCAATTTTCTAAAATTTGGAAATGCAATCAGATACAGTTTGTGTTGCCTCTGCAAAAATAGTTTAATAAGCTGCAGTATGTCCCAGACTACTGTTCATTACTAAAAAGTGATAAACTTCTCAATTTGGTGTAAATTTTCCACATGTGTACTTAATTTATTTTTTGAGTATATTTTTTAAAAATA
>Ga0056128_1007892_pt1 | contig 13442 bp, 10 predicted proteins | sample WorMetLIZISLAND2_FD_71113 | JGI IMG/M metagenome (GOLD analysis project Ga0056128, IMG submission 71113) | Marine gutless worms symbiont microbial communities from Max Planck institute for Marine Microbiology, Germany - Olavius geniculatus... ... | reverse complement strand
CAATGCATTTGAGTTCGGGCCACGTGACTTTCATGCCAGGGAAATTTTACCCCCCCCTTAATTTCCACCAGTCGGACTTAGGGCGCCGGGCGGACTCACGTTGGGCTTTGCCCCAAATTTTTAGTTGATTTATGTATTCATTGAGTTTTTGATTATGGTTGTTACCGAGGTACTTGTTGTTTTATGTGGAATTATAAATCAAGTGTCTGCGTATCTTTGAACCATATGATGTATTACTATTATGATGGTTGTTTCATGGAACTTTATTGGTGTTTTTAGCAACAAAAATATAATATTTCCTGTTTATTGCAGAATATATTTCCTAAAACTCAATCATCATGACGAAGAATGCAGTGGAAAGTGCTGTTTTAGTGATTAAAATTTTCAGTCATGAGTTAGTTAGTCAAAACACATTTGATTATAGTGCCATATATCTTGAAAGAGTCAGAGGTGTATTGCTAGCAAGATTACTTTTGATGTTGTTTTTAGTTTTATGTAATGTGGTTAAAATTTACGACAGTTGTATTATTTACGATTTGCCTTGGTGTGAAACCTTGCAAAGTCTTTAGTTGTCATCATTTGCTTATGAGCCAGCATGCGGGTTACTAATATGTATGTTATTGTATCTCTCAGGTTGGAAGGCCGAGCAACATGCCACAGTGTCAGCCTGTGATTGAACGGTTACGCGAAGAAGCCAGCAAATATCACCGCATCTATGTCACGTCGATTCATCCTGACTTGACTGAGTCCGACCTGCGAACGTATGTCTTATAATAATACTAATAATAGCTTGAGACCGCAAACATCTTTTTCCCAGTTGCTAGATCGAGACAGGAGGCTCGTGGATCATCAGGCCATATGTAGGAATTGGTGCAGGAGATTGGGAGATGCATTACTGATATCACTGAGAATAGCAGGGAAACCACGTTTAAATACTTAGCACTGATGTCTTGTACCTGCTTTCTGTTTGAGGTCGGTGTTATCCTCGCCCCCTCGACTCCGAACACGCTGAGTGTATGACTGCATAATGCACTGAATGGTTGATAAGTAAATTTCTGAAGTAGCGTGTATTTATTTCATGTGCTTGCAGTGTGTTCGAGGCATTCGGCAAAGTTCTGTCAATCCAGCTGTCACCAGATCTAATCCGACCTGGAAAACATCGGTAAGTCATTCTTGAAATATTTTGTTAGGCAAGCAGTTTCATTTCTGTCGGGTGAGGTCTTCATATCCGCTGCTTTTTAGGGATGACCAGGTTGAGCTTTCCTGGCTGTTTGGTTGCATACCCATATGGCTTAGCTGCTTACAGATGGTTACTGGTTAGCCGTAGATGAACAAATAAGATTTGATGTTCTTTAGTAGCTAGAGTTGTAGAATTCATGTGTTAACTTAATGCATTAAACAGTTAACGTGCGTTTAAAAAAATTAAAGCACATAACGTAAATTTACTCAATTCTGTGAAGCATGAGTTTTAATATTCCATTGAACTACATTCATCTGACGATCTAATAATATTCAAGTAATTAAAAATTGTTTTGTGGCCATTCCATCACTACTGTCGCGGTCCTGCGACACAGGCACGACTTCGTGGGCTTCATTCCTTTCACCCTGTCAGTGTGGTCCACATGCAGTATCAGCAATATTGATCATGCATTATTAACACGTTAATGCATGCGTTAAAAAATTAATCCTTCAACAGCTGTAACAGTAGCAATAACTTCATTGGCCAGTACATTTTAACAAGTGGCTGGTTTCTCTGTCTTTTAGTTAACACTAGTTAAATGTTAGTTGACAGTGACTTAAGGTTTGATCTCCATGCATTCTTGATCATAACCATATACTTTTGTTTCCCATCAGAGTCATCGTTGGTTTTGTTCAATTGTCGAACAGTTAATCTTGTTATCTCTGCCAAGTGTGAACGTAGTGAACATTGGAGAAGATTAAGAGATTGGCCGTTCTGTCCATGTTTCTGTCGTTCTGTGTACATGATGACTCATAATAGCAATGACGTCATTGCACTAACAGCATCAAGCAGCAACGCCGGCTGTTACATTTCCCTCCCTCCCCTGCAGCGAAGTGGCTCTTCCTTCTCCCTCCCTTTCCTTGTGTTTAAATCACTTCACTTGGCGGAGATATGCACTCTCATGAGCGCCTTCTAGTCATTTAAAGTTACCGTAGCTGCTGTCGTTTGTTGTTTAGTAATTCCAGAAACATTTTTTCAGTTTAACTGGTTAATTATTAACTTTTTTAATTGACTGGTTAAGAAGAAGGCAAACTGCTAACAATTACTAGTCAACTTGTATTGGATATATGGGTCATGATGGATTGTTTGCAGGGGTTATGCATTTGTTGAGTATGATAATGCTCGCTCCGCAGCCGAAGCCGTTGCTAACATGAACCTTTTTGATCTCGGTGGACAGTATCTTCGTGTTGGAAAGGTATGCAGAGTCATGTTATACTTGTCATATCATAGGCTGTTTTCCATCTTATTACCTTTAATAAACAATTTAGCTTTGTTGACATTTTGTGACTTGTAACTTTCTATATTATTATCCAGGCTAGTAGGCTGCATTATGGTTCTTGCACATCCACTTATGTCACTTAGAAACTGTTAAGTTGAAAACAAAAAGGCATAAAAATCAAAATGGATGTGAGCATTCTCCATAGCAGGAGTGACTGGTGTGCCACTTTTAGCTCAAAAAGTCAAAGGTCCAAGTCATTAGTGTCAAAAACATCCAGAAATGGCACAGATCTTGTTTGTACTTAGAGCTGGCTGATCATGCGTTGCTGCTTGATGCTGTTAGTGCAATGACCACATGCATGATCACACAATAGCTGCGTACGTGTCGACATGCCACCATCTTTGCCTTTTATTGTTATTGTCATTATTATGTGTGTATAATAAATTTGCAGGCTTGGACGCCTCCTAACTTGCCTCAGATGATGCCTGCAGCTACTACGCCAATGCCCACAGCTGCTGCAGTTGCTGCTGCTGCAGTTACAGCTAAAATCAATGCAATGGATCTTGCAGTTCAGGTATCCCACACCACACCATTCTTGACACCTAGCCAACCTTTTTCTGATGTTCTAGATTGACTTAGTAGTTGATAAAGCTGCCTATTTTTACTCCTCGCGCGCTACATTCCTAACGTAGCAAAGAGGAGTATATGAAATCAGAGTAATATTGAGGACCAACCTCTGTTCCTGGAAGAGCCTTTCTGGAAGAACTTTAAACGGTCATATCTCCGTAACGGAGCTAGGTAGACGCATGGTCACTATGGACCACCCATAGGAAGTCGACCAACAAGAGTCGAATGGTCAGGTGACTGACATGACCCCAAAAGGTCAAGTTTGTGACCCCATTATCTTTGAGGCGCCATATCTCTGCAATGGTGTTGACACATGTGTTGCGGTATAACAAGTCAAATGGCAACTAGCGTCATGGGCCATTATTGGAAATTTTTTCCTCTCAGTTTCTAAAATTGGGCAATATTTTATGAACTTCGGGGAGACAATTTCCAATAATGACTTCGACGCCAGTCACTTATTAGTATAATATTAAACGGGTTACAATTAGACGCCAGGTCTGTAATACAAGCCGAAGGGAATGAAAAAGCCTTTAAAAGAATACAAAAGAAAATGATGCGCGTGAGGAGTACATTAAATTAGTCACAATCTAATAATATTTCTTGTTGTCTTTTTGGCTTCTGCTTATTTTAGCATTATAGATGGGTTTTGTTTATATTATGGTATTTCTTGCTTTGTCACAGTTGTCCCAATTTTGCTAGTATGTAAATGTAAATTTCTGCCCGAATGAATGTGGTACTATATTGTTGCATATGGGCTTAGTCTAGTTTTAGATTTTCAGCTGCCACAACAGTAACTAAAAGTCTACTTCATCAATGGTTCTATTTTTGAAAAATATGGGAATATGGGCAGATTTAAGAAAAACCCCAAGAGTATGTGTGACTATAATAACTAATGTATTTGTTGGTTAAATCTGCATTATTTCTTTTGTAATGATGTTATTAACTGTTTTTCATCATTGGCTTTTTTTGTAGTTTTTGTACTAACTTAGCAAATGGTTTAAATGGTTAAAGGGTGTGTTTAGCTCTTCATGATGTCAAACTTATCTCAGAGCATATTCTGCTTACAAAAAAATTGCAATATCTGCATAATTTTCTTTTGCATGTAGTGATCGTTTTAAACAGTGAAGTTGCAATTTGCCCCAGGAAGATCCCAATGGCTTAGAGCATCTTATGAAAAACAAACACTGATGTGTTGTGAGAAGTTATCAGCCAAAGGAATTGGATCGTAATGTGCATGCCATTGATTAATTATAGTATCAGCAATTATTAAGTTTTGCTAGTTGTCTAAGGTAGTCATAGGCAGCGTGTGAGTAATGGCCAGTTTGCTGTGTGCTGTGCTTCCTCTGCTTATGTAGAGAGCTCTGGACACCACTAATAGCAAGACTTTGTCTATCAGTCATCAGCCACCAAGAGATCGTCTTGACCTTCACTCTCTCAGCAAACAACTGGCGAAAAACTGGCGAAACTTCGCCACAGTTTATTGGTCGCTACCGCAGCGACCCGCTCTTTTGTGCTGCTAACTTAATTAGTATTTATCAGTGATATTTTTTAATGTGGGGGCATGTTTTCATGTCCAGTAAGAGGAAGAAAGTGCCTACAAATGCTAGGCAACAGCACAGGCAAAGATTATGTGAATATGAAGCAAGGAGCCAAAGATAAGAGCAGTTGGCAGAAGAGACTGTCATAAAGCTGTCATTTGCCAAAAGAGCAAAAGACAGGGCCTGTTACAAAGGCCACAGCACTGAGCATAAGCTCACCTCAAAGGTAAGGTGAGATCAGGGATTTTTGAGGGGGGCTGAGGTGCCAATGTGGGTGGGGGGATAATGCTGTCTGTCATGGCGTAGACTCAAGGATATCCAGTGCCACCTGGCGTTGGCGGGCCGTCGTATGTTTCGCACGTCGCTGCTGCTGGACCTGGAGTCGTGATGCCGCAGCTGTCAGCAGCAGGTGTCGGAGGTGTCGCTGCTGCCACTGCCACTGCTGCTGCTCTCACCCAAGGTTCGTCTCTCTTGGTGTCATGCTTACTTTTGTTCTGAGTATTTTTTGTTGTTAGCCATCATAATAGGCTGCAATGCGATCTTGCGTGTCTCTCTGTACAGACTCCTTATTTCTGACACTAAAAGATGCAGCATGGTATTTTTATTGCTGTGCTATAATATGTTAAAACTGTTGTGAGTGGGATGAGTTAGTACTTTTAGTGTTGTTTCACACTGGCCAAGGTTGGTTGGTTTTGGGGAAAAACTGCAGTTTTGGTCGGTTTCAGTTTTTTGATCAGCACCAAAACCAGCTGCGGATGTCTAGTGATAACGCGCACGCCCACCGCTAAATGCAAACTACATGGGTGGTCGGGCAACGGCGCATTGCTGATGGGGAGAGGGAGAGAGAGCGCAGACAACACAGACTCACGGTGCTCGCTAATGATTAGTTCAAGGGCATGCAGGCACTGCTGCAGATACTGTTGTTACGGTTTCACGCTTGCCAGTTTGCCGTGGTTGGTCGACTTGACTGGCATGATGGGACGGGTGGACAGCGTGGCATGAGGCAAAATTGCATTATTACTTCTCAGAACGAGTGAGCTAAGCATTCGTCGACCAGACAGAGGTGGGCAGACAGACAGACAAACATAGAAAGTGAGATAACACGTGCAGAAACACACACACACGGTCGCTGGTCGATCACAATGACGTGCAGTGACCGACGTCCAGCCATCGATTAGGCATACAAACATGTTGTCTCTACTCACACCTGTTAGTAATAATATTAACTCTGTTCATGCTGCAGGCCAGTAGACAGGACTTCAGTTTACAACAGCATCGCATACCAATGACTGCGTAACTGCTCTCACTGCCACTGCCATCGCTTGCCTCTGTTGCGATATACACTGTGTCTCAAAAAAAACATCCCTGACATTTTCGACTGTAACTTGAAAACAGATTAACAGATTTTGATAATTTTTGGTAAGAATATTTTTAAAACAACTTGCCATCAAATGACCATTCAGTGTTCCATCTCACCCAACGTTTGTTTCTGCACTACCTGGAGAAAACACAACCAACAAAATATCACTTTTTTATCCAATGTGATATGATTGCTTAATTAACATAATGCGTAAAAACACATTTTGTTTACATTTCTGACACTGTGGTTGACATTTCATTCAGTTGTCCATTTTTTAATTGCCTGCAGTAGAATCGCTTGAAGTGTTGGCCTAGTATGCAAACACAGTCAAGAAGATGCGTTCTCCATTCATTGAGAGCAGTATCGATATTGTTCTGCTCCAGACCAATCCAGGCTTTGCCAGTCGCTTCTTGACCTCACAAACATTCCTAAACCTTATCTGGTAGACACACTGCTGCATGACAGTCAAACCTTGCAATAGACCTGTGTCACCTGTTGTTGGGGCCCACAAATTAGGATAGATGGAATTTATTGATGTTTTTTCATTCATTTTAACACGTATTGTCTTTGGTCTCCTTTCCCCAGGTAGTGCAAAAGCAGACATCTGGTGATATAGAAACTAAAACACTTATTTAATAGCCAATTATGTGGGAAATATTTAAGCCAAATATTATTAAAATCTGCTAATTTTTATTCAAGGTACGATCGATAATGTTGGGGATGTTTTTTCAAGTTTTCTGTTTATTTTAACACATATTTCACTTGATCTGTAGTACAGAAATCCTTGCACCATTGATTAGAACAATACCTGTTAAAATGAATGAAAAAACATCAATAAATTCCATCTATCCTACAGGGCAAGTTGTGTCAAAAATATTTGTACCAAAAATTATTAAAATCTGTTAATCGGTTTTTAAGTTACAGTCGAAAATGTCGGGGATGTTTTTTGAGACACAGTGTATATTACGTAATCAGTCATGCTCTCTCACCTTGCATCACCAGTACCTCTGCGGCTGTAAAATGCTGCTTCACTGTCTGACGTTAATTAGTATCTCACAGACGCTCGACTGCTTTGCCACACTTCTCCATTCAGTCGTTCTAAGCCTTCTCTCCCTTTCATACTCTAGATGCAGTGTTGTAGGCGATCTCAGGTTGATCTGGGCAATAACGCCTGCAGCCAGAGAAGCAGGCAAGACAAGTCACTGCACCGCGGTCGTCTCGCTGCTGCGTGCTGTCACTGTATACCAATTCAGCCACTGGCTGCTATGTGAAATAAATGAGTCTATGGGTTAATATTATCGTTGTTATCATACAACAGCTGGAGCGGCGTTCGGCGGAGGAGCCACAGTGAAGATGCCGGGAGAAGACAATGAGCCACTCGAGCACCAAGAGAACGTCAACAAGATCAAAGGCTCTCAGGCCAGGAACGTCATGATGCAGAAACTCATGAGGAGATCAGAGGTTTGTACTCTGAATAAACTCATTGGCTGAGATGGTCACTTAGAAGCATATAAGTCATTCTCACTGCATACACAGTGTTGTTATTTCTTGCAGGCTTCACATTGACTCTGTGGTTATACTGCTTGTTCTTGCATTGTGTTACATTTTCGTATTACATTATACCACACATGCATTATTCTACTGATAACCTCTTCCTTACTGCACAGATCCTCAACTGAAGAACTTTGTATGCCAATGTGCCAAATAAATCCAGATTTTATTTGCTTAATAGTCAAGGTGTGTTTCTCAAAATGTGGAATTTTTTTGGCCATTTTTATAGAAGCAGGGAGCCTTAGGCTTTAAGTGTGCTTAATTGATGCTGAATTTCATTATTCTGATTTCTAAGCTGAATTTTGGGTTTTTGGCCTTCTAAACTGTGAGGCATAAAACACACCAAAATTTTTTTTACCATAACTTGAAGAAGGGTCATCCAGTTTTAATAATTTTTGGTACACAAATTCATGACATCAAATGGCCGTTCAGTTTCCCATTTCACCCAACATCTGCTTTTGCACTACCTGGGAAAAACAGAACAGACAAAATATGCGTTAAAATCAACAGAAAACTATAGAATTTCATTTTTCCGGATATGTGGCCACCAACAGGCAATCAATTACAAGGTTTGACTGTTGTGCAGCAGCATGTCTATTAAATAGACTTAATATTCAGGAATATTGATGGATTTAAGAAGCGACTGGTGAAGTCTGGATTGGTCTGGAGCAGAACGTTATCGATGCTGCTATCAACGAATGGAGAAAGTGTCTCCGAACCAAGCCCACATGTCATTCACTTGGCGGAGATGTGCACTCTTACGAGCACCTTCCAGTTTAAACTTGCGCTAATTTTTTAACGTGTTAAGTTAATGCTTTAATTTGACATCTCTAGTTCGTACGCATATCATTGTGTCATGACGCAGTCTCGAGTGATGGTGCTGAAGAACATGGTTGGAGTGGAAGACCTGGATGAGGATCTGGAATCGGAGGTGACTGAGGAGTGTAGCAAGTACGGAGAGGTGGAGAAGGCGATCATCTACCAGGAAAAACAGAGCGAGGCTGATGATGCTGATGTACATGTCAAGATATTTGTACTCTTCACTACTCCCGCAGGTCTGCCCCCTGCGGCTTGTTCACTGACGTTCATGCGACTATATAGTATTGTTATTATTTACAGTGGTGTAGTTCTCGAGATCAAAGTTTTTTTCCAAATGCAGTGGCATTTCATCAACTTGACATTTACTGGCTAGTTTACATCACTGATTATTGTTATCATTCTATTATTGTGCAGCATTACTGAATAGACTGTACAAATTCATCAAATTACAACTATTGTTCAGTAAGTTAATGCTTGTAGTTTGACTTTTTTTATATTTTTTTGTACATGTTTGCTCAAAAACATTGCTGAATATTGTAACGTGTTATTTTAAAAACTTTTAGGCACTGATATGAAATCAGAGTTGGCCTATATGTTTTTTAGCTTGGGAGGACTTTACGTTACTTTTTTGTTAGTTCCATTTATTAGTTTCATTATCTGGTTTTTTTTGTAAATGACTTTTCAGCAATTACTGACCACGTTAGATTCCTGGGGCCTAATTTACAAAACATCGTAAAACAATTGTAAAATTGTCGTAAAATCTTTGCAACTTCATCGTATCTTTGTCGTAAATCAACAAGTTGTGATGTCATAAAAACGTTGTATCCAAAATTTGGAAGCCGATTTCACGACTTCGTGACTCTCTTGCAATTTTGTCATATCTCCTTAGTCTCTAAAATTAGCCAGCCAATCAACCACCATTACGTTGACCTCAACCAAGCACGACACAGTATCACTGAGCTGGTGCCACTTGGCGCTGCACGCCGATCGTCTGCTTTTGTCGGTGCCAGCGGTTACCAATGTAAACAATAACAAGTGAAGTGATTTTGTGGCGATTTCACTGCCTGAAGTTACCGCAAATGAAATTCATACGCATTACAGCACTATGTGAGAATTATATACTGATGAAAAATCAAAATAATTACTGCATGCATGCTTGATGCTGTCGTATGACAGCTAATGAGCTGTTGTACATTTTGTCGTAACTTTGTCGTATATTTCTCGTACTTTTTTTGCTAAATTTTTTTGAAAATCTTGTTTTATCATAAATCTGTCGTACATTTGCCGTATGTCGTAACATTGTCGTTCTTACGATGTTTTGTAAATTTGGCCCCTGTTGTTGTAATACATAACTGAGACTCACCAGTAACCTGTATTAATTCCAGACATGTGTCTATTTGGTTACGTGTGCTTGTTGACATCATTGCAGCGGTTGAGAAGGCAATCCAGTCGCTCAACAACCGGTACTTTGCCGGACGTCGAGTTCAAGCTCATGTCTACGAGCAGACTTTGTTTGACTCTGGAGATCTCTCCGGCTGATCATATCCGACCAATGAACTGACATGCTTATAGCAGCCGGAAGGATATGTATTCTACAAGCCCTAATATACATTGGGTGACTTTAAATTTCGCTTAGACCTAAGTTATAAACTATAGTTTCAGACCAAAACTTGGTTTAAAACCTAATTAATGCAAAATTTAAAGTGGGAATTAAATCCGGTTTTAAGTAGGGTTTTAAACCGGATGCTTTCGCTGAAACAAAAGTTAAAACCGAACATAATACCAAACTTTGGTTTGAAACCAAACTTAATCTGAACAATCCAGTTTCAAACCTGATCTCCGTAATGCATTGAGATAGGCGTTTCTTCTTCAAGACTAGTCTTTAGGTTTGGTTTAAACCGCTTTAACTTTCGATTTAGCAAAAACAAGATGGCGTTTGTTTACCCAGCGGTTGCTACTGCTGCCGGCGTTCTAGGGCCCAATCGCCTACGACGTGTGCCTAATGTACAGCGTGAATCATGTTTATCTGACGAAGATGAGTTTCTTTCAACGCGTCTGAGTGCTATCGTCTGCATATTTATAGGGTACCAAGGAAGTAGGTTTTCGGTTCCAATCTTAAGTTTAAAACTGAGTTAACTGAAGTTAATCTGAGCATTGGTTTAAAACCATACTTTATAGTCTAGATTAAGGTTTGGTTTAAAACTATAGTTTACAACTAAGGTCTAAGCGAAATTTAAAGTTGCCCATTTTATTCTCACCAGTGTTTTAGTGCCAAATAAGCTGCTGTTAAGTTTTTCATTTAAAGCTCCCCCGTTTAGCTGCAGCATTAGTCTAGTGCTAAGCGTGCTGGCGCTACGTTTGCAGGTCTGTATTTCCTTTTTGCGCAGTCGTGAATTACACTTTTTTGCATTGTTATACCAGTAGTGACAAACTAATTATGATTTAGCCCCTTATTCGATGCAAACTTCGTCAAAAACATTTTCACCATATGCTGTGGATGTACATAGAATGTATATCTTTCTGGCTGTTGAACATTTGTAAAAAACTTATCTGACATATGGGATAGGATTGGTCGGAGCATTCTGTTTACTAGTTCAGGATGACCACTGGTTTGGAATGCCTGGCCCATCAGGAAATATGACAGTGGAGTGGTCAGCGGTTTCATGGCTTAAAAAAGTAGGTGGGGCAGAAAGTTGAAATTTTCTGACAGATAGATGCATATTTTCTGCAGATGAGATTATCAGTACTCAAAAATTTAATTTTGCCACTAAATTTTCCCAGCTGCAGATTTTGCATTTTTGGGTGAGAAATTTCCGACAAAAAGATTTTCCAGCTGCCCAAAATTGCCCCCTTACAATGGTGGCAATGGGTGAGGGCAGGTCAGGGAATTGATCAAAAGTTGATGAATCTTGGTGACAAAAATATTCGCAACAATACTGTTTAGTAGAATATTATTAGCATTATATCTGTGACGGTGCATTTTTGTGGTGCATTGCTTTGCATTAGTGTACTGCTACTGTTATAGCGAAATATTTTGGGATTTCACTGTGCTGAAGAGTGGTCATTCTGTTTAGTGTCCAGATAGTTAGGAGATCGTTGCTGCAGTTTTTAGTATTGTGGGTAAAATCAAATTATAATTTATAAAATGTGATTATACGCCATTAAGAAGATGGTGTCGGCAGTCATTTAAATTAAGTTACTTGTAGGATTCAAGTTTTGCTTGCAGATGTTAATGGATTGTCTGCATGAGTTAATTGTCATTAATACTACAGAAGGTTAAAGGTGTCTATTTTGGTTTTTCTTGAGAATCTACATGGTGTTTCATAAAAGGCACCCTTTTCTTTCTTTCATAATTCAGTCAAATGATGATCAATTTACACAAAGTTTTTACCAGATGTGGCTGAAGAAATACTTATTCGAAATATTTGGACAAATATGGCTGATAGTTAAATATTCTTTGCTAGTCGTGACGTAATGCTGACGTCATCGTTGTGCTGTGAGTACAAACTGGCTTGTTGCAGCCGGTGCTGACAGACTTGCTGAATAGCTGTCCTACGTCAATGGCGAACTTTATCTGGTTCACTGATGACAAACCGTTGAAGTTTTAACATTGTAGCCACAAAAATGCCCGAAACGATCACTTTCACACACTTCTGGGGATAGCTTAACTTTGCACCTTTCAGCAAGACAGTGCACCAGCAAACTCCACTTACGAGATGGATGAGTTTTTGGATTGCGAGACGTTTGATTTTATGCCTCCACGTTGCTAAGTGCTGACACGATGAACATTTTTCATCAGTAAACCAGATATTCACCATCGAAGCAGGGTAGCTACTGACAGAACCAGTTGAGACAAGCCAGTTTGTACTCACGACACATTATGACGTCAGCATTACATTACGGCTAGCAAAGAATATTTAACTAACTAACGGCCACATTTTGTTGAGATAATTTGAATTTGTATTTCTTCAGCTACATCTGATAAAAATTTCATGCAAATTAATCAGCATTCGGCTGAGTTATAAAAGGAACAAAAAGGGTGCCTTTTTTATGAAACACCATGTATTTCAAAGCTACACAGCATCACCTGCAACGTGGCATCACACAGTGTTACCTGACACAGTTGTAAGGACGACCTTCAAAGTATATGGGAAAAGGCAAAATTTGACTTTCAGCCAACTCAAAACCCCTGAACCGATCGTCACCAAATTTGAATGGCGTGATTACGTCGTGGACGCCTGCCACCAAAAAAGATTTGGGCTCAATCCGCCCAGGGGTTTTTGCTCACCATATAGGTGAAATATACACCCCTCCTGTTCGAAATTTTCTACACTTTTTTGGTTCTTGAACTCACCTACAGGCGAGTCCGTTAGACCGAATTTTACGCTTAATACGTCAGATGACGCGGTTCTGCGCAAGAAAGTGCCTTTTTATTGTTATAAAATACAAAATTTCATTTTTCACTTATTTGTTCGAAAAATTCGAAAAAAATTACAATGGCGCCTATGGGGAAAATTTAAAAATTCTTTAAACTGTCATAACTTTGGTTGTAATTTTTGGTTCTAGGATGTGGTTTTCGGGAACGGCCTAATTAACGGTGACATTTATATTTATCCCCGGTTGACCCCCGTTGCCATGGCAACGAAATTTGGGACAAAATCAGCTATAACTCGGCTTAGCGTTTGCGTATAGCTTAAACGCGATTGCTGTCAACATTAATTGTCCAGCTGGACCATCGTCTATCGTTACATTATACAGCAAAGAAGGTCCCCAGTGGCGTATTTAGGGGGAGGGCCACGGTGCGATGCCCCTCCCCTTTGGCCTGACCATGAAAATTTTTTGAGGCGACTTTATATGAAAAGGTGCGTTTTTTGCCGTTTTCCACCAAGAATTGCAAAATTCAACAATGTTTGATGGTCTTTTTTCATATCGATACAATATGCAAATAAAATCGCCATGTGATATTGCATCTGATATGACGCTGTGATTTTCTGCGTTTCCGAATTTCAGAAAAAAAATGGGCGAATTTGCGGCTTCCATTGAACGTTCAAAAGCAAAAAGTGTTTCAGCTTCAGGGGGGCTTCGCCC
>Ga0056128_1007886_pt1 | contig 13446 bp, 3 predicted proteins | sample WorMetLIZISLAND2_FD_71113 | JGI IMG/M metagenome (GOLD analysis project Ga0056128, IMG submission 71113) | Marine gutless worms symbiont microbial communities from Max Planck institute for Marine Microbiology, Germany - Olavius geniculatus... ... | reverse complement strand
AGCAATTTTACTACAGGCAGTTGAAAAATGGACAACTAGATGAAATGTCAGCCATAGTGTCAGAAATGTGAACAAAATGTGTTTTTACGCGTTATGTTAATTAAGCAACCATATCGCACTAGATAAAAAAGTGATATTTCGTTGGTTGTATTTTCCCCAGGTAGTGCAGAAACAAACGTTGGGTGGGGTGGGAAACTAAATGGTCGTTTGATGGCAAGTCGTGTCGGAAATTTTTATGCCAAAAATTATCAAAATCTGATCATTGGTTTTCACGTTACAGTCGAAAATGTCGGGGATGTTTTTTTGGGACACAGTGTAGTGCATAGCGATTTGGTATTTTTGTGACATGTCGACTTTTGCGTACCGCCGTGACTGTCAGAACAAGAAATGCAGGTAGGCCTATAGGGCGTACCGCTTCCAAACTGAGTGAAAATTAAGCATACACTTGTGCGATAATATCCATTTCAGTTCTCTTGTACTACGAATTTCCGACTGATAATTTCTGTCGTCGAGCGTTTATCGATCGCATTTTTGTCGGTCGAAAGTACGTAAATTATAATAGCCATGCATGTGTAGCTTGTTTTTTGAAGCGATTCTGCTTAAACCTATAGTGTGTTAAGTTACGTCGCGTATAGACCGACGTAATTGAACTGAACTGACCAAGGCACAAGCAGGGCGTACGTGATCGAGTTACGTCGCTCTGTGCGCGCTTTTATATTTGCTTGAAGCGATTACTTTTAAACGAGGTGTGTTATCGTTTTCGCAATATTATTCTCATTCGGCGAAAAAAATCAGCGGCGATGGATCGGATATTCATTCGTGCGAAGGTCGGCGATTAGTGCTGGGCTGCGATTGACGATTAGTTGCTGTTAAACGTCGAAATAATTGCATCTCTAATGTGACGCCCGACTTAGCGAGTATGCTTCGACGGCCACTATACTGCATGGCTTTGCAGCGGTCTCATTGCGCCTATAGAACAGAATGGGCGATGTCAGTGACGTTATGGGAGGTCGAAAACATTGTCTAAAATAGGCGAAACGTATGGAAGATTGTTGGTTTTTCTAGCGAGTTATTGTGGATATTACGTTTTGAAACTCCTTTGGTTTTCGCGATTTATTCACCGCACTTCTTTCATTTGATTCTTCTCCAGAAGCATGGACTATCACAGTGTTGTTGCTTTTTGTTCAAAGACTCGTAATTTTGGTATTTGTTATCTTTTTTATTACAATGTCATGGCTTCAGAGACGCTTATAACCAAGCTAGTCACTTGACTTATGAAGCCTTGCGCACAGATTAAGGGACTGAATCGACACAAATTAATCATCGGTGTCATTTATTTTTGTATCATTCTCGTTATTTTTTGATGCGCAGTGTAACTGTGCAACGTGTATGTCATCAAACAACCTTCGCGTTTTAAGAAACTATACTCGATCACTGTTCTTTTTTTACACCACACTGTACCAATACAAAATTACAAAATCTCCGAAAACGGCACGCTAGCCATAGATAACAGTGTGATAGCAACTGTAAGGTGAATATGTAATTGCATTTAGTCACAATGGCAACTCGAGTCATTCAATAGCGACGTTCAATGCCTGGTTTGTATAATAGCACGTCCTCGGGCTGTAAATTAAACTGACACCTCCTCGTATATAGGCCTACGTCGCCAAGACATGTTGAAGAACCCTTGGCTTACTCAATGGACTCATAAAGCTTACAGTACTATATCAAAACTAGCCAGCTTAACTCAATTATAGTAGTTTACGTCGGAACCCCACGACTATTTGCATAAGCCCTCATAATGCCAGAAAGTCTTTCTGAGGTAGGCCTATATTTTTGCCCCAAAGTTCTTTTTATGTCACACTTGCATTAGATACGGTACCTTTTTGTTTACTTTTTTATTGATAATACTTTACAAATGGGTGATCAAAAAGGATCCCGTCACACTTCAAATGTGTCGCTACACTACCTTGTGAAATATGTTACACTTTAAATTTAACCTTAGGACGTGACGGTTTTTTTAATACTCAGCGTTTTACCGCTGATTAGGCTGATGATATAAAATGAAAATTGGAAATATTGGATGAATTTGTGAAGTTATAAAAGTTACGGGCATATTTTGTGCACCAGCCGGTAAACGTATTTGGGCGTGAAGTTGACACAGTGGTGTCAAAACGTGTAAAATCAGTGTCATGTCGAGGCGACGCCAAACGAATGACAGCGACAACTCAAAGGTCGTGCCCTGTCATGTCAACCACAAACCTGCCCGGGGGCCTCAATACGTTGAAGTGGAGTCCATCACCTATACTGTAGTCTGTTCACTTCTGTGTGGCTAGACACTCGTACGTCTCAATGCACAAGTGTCGCTGACGCGTAAACAGCAGCGAACGAGGGCGTACCATATCATAAACGACAAAGTGAATTCTGAGTTCTGGTCAACTCAGCCTGGCCATCCCTTCGTGGATAAGCGCAATGAGTACTAGCGAAAAGTTTTTAGCCTTTCGGGGGTTGGTAATTATACACTGTGTTTCATAAAAGGACTCCTTTTTGTTTATTTCATAATTCACTCAAATGATGATAAATTTACACAAATTTTTCACCAGTTGTAGCTGAAGACAGTGGCGGATCCAGAAATTTAGAATAGGGGGCGGAAGGGTGGGGTGGGGGTATGGCTATGCCCCCTCTCCAGAAAATTTTTCATTTTTTTTGCAAAAATAGTGCATTTTCGTGCAAAATTTTCGACTGTTTTAAGATGCATCCGGTCGATAGGGGGGCGGCCGTCCCCCTGCCCTCTTGAATCCGCCACTGGCTGAAGAAATACTAATTGAAACTATAACTGAAAGTATAAGCGCCCATATTTCCGCTGTCGGAACTTTGAGACGGTCTGTGGGAAATTGCAAGTTTCGGCCCATTTCCTCGCACTTTTTCAGCCCACGACAACGCTGTTCAGTCCCCAAATCATCACGAATGGAGGCGTGTCTGTGTCGCCGATTGCGGCCATTGTCGAACGTACGAATAACGAGTGAGTGAGTTTTATGAGCTGCTGCTGCTGCTGCTGCTGCTGCTGCCGCCGCCGCCTTGGTTTCAGCAACGGTTGCAAGCGCCCAAGCATGCAGTCGGTCACGGCTATCTCATGGGTGCCATGGACTACCGCAGGCCGCTGCTTTAACTACTGGTTATAACACTGGCAGACCGACCCTCCGCATATTGACCACGTGCGAGCGGCCGTCAAAACTCCCCTACGACTAAACCTTTTCCTCTTCTTCTTCTTTGAGGAGCTTGTCGTAGACGTTGCCGTTGTCACGTGTCGTCAATATACCCCGCCCTGTCTTGCGCGCGTCGCTGTTCCGTCGCCAAGCCGAGATTTAGTTGGCGCAGGTCAGCCTCCACTGTTCTGAGGCGCGACTGTCTGGCAGTGGTAGTTCTAGTGCTGAAAATCTGGGGTTGTGGTGTAGAACCCCCAGCTCCAGGCTAGAATCGCCACTGCTGTCTGTGACGGTCAGGCCTTCGTCTCCGCTGCAATCAGCAGGAGGGTCCGCAGTGCAGGCCTGCAGAGCTCGGTATTGGTCCCGCCTATAGCATTGTTTGAATTGCGGGAGGGTTGGGGGGTTGAACCCCCACCCCAACTGTTTTTAACCCCCTAACTCATTGTCAAATTATGTACTGGGGGTCAGCTATACACTACATGCATACAATTCAAAAGCTGACCTATAGTAAGCTTAGCCTATATTACAAACTTCACATGTGTAGTGGAAATAGCAGTGATGTAGTGGAGTTCTGCGTAGTCAACTCAACCTGGCCATCCCTCCGTGGGTAGGAGCAACGAGTACCAGCGAAAGCTGGGACGTAAACAGGAACGGCATGCACATCGCACGATGCACTAGCCTCGTATCCGTAGTCTCGCAGTCTAAACTGGTGTCCGGCTAAGGGCTAAAGAAGCGGAGATCAGCGCCGCCCACAAGCATAGATCAGGAAAAACTTTACGTTTTTACGAAGTTGATTTCACTTATCAATCAATCAAAGTTGCCTCGGCAGCAGCGCTACAACTTTGACGTCAAACGATATAATTGCGAGTTCAGATTAGACCTATACAATGTCTGGGGATGACTTAATTTCGATGACACTCGTACCCAGCCACGGAGGGATGGCCAGGCCGAGCTGACCTGTTTATACAGTAAAGTATGTAGATGTGGCAAGGAGGAGGGGGTTTGCCGCGGGTCGAGCAATGTCTGCACCCCATTGACCACGCGGTATGGCCTATAAACCGTATTAGTGTCGCCGCTGTACTCAAACGGTGCAGACTATAGTGCGAACAGTGCGCACTGTACAAGACGTATGGTGATTGCGTCATAAGCGCTTTACGGTACCGCGCAGCGTAAAACTTCTATACTAAACGCCCTCTCAGAACGTTCGGCGTTTATTACGCGTGCCGTGTCATAACCGAATATGGCATGGATATGGCTCCAACGAAGATGGAGACGTTTGGGCGTCTTTCTGCAAGCCCGTATTGCCAGACTTACAGGGAGATGTGGGGTTAACTTCACTTTCTTGGACAGCTTTGTGGCTCTCCGATATTATACTATGGAGTTTGGGGATCCCGGTGGGGCACTGAAGCACAGCGCCGTCCGCAGATACTTTTTGTGCAATTTGAGCTGGGAACTGTGAAACGTGGCTCAGGGACTTACCGTTCAAATTTTGGTGACGCTCCAGTTCAAAAACTGTCGATTCGCTGAGGCACTGATGACTTACACAGAGGCTTGCCAATTCAACGGAAAGAGAACAGTAGGTCTATTCATACTTATTTTTATGGCAGTACAACTGTGGTACTATACTGCTGCATGGGGTGTGGTAATGTGGACAGCCAGACGGGCGAAAGAAGGCATATACGGACTAGACATGCCTTGGAGCAGTAATCTTCAGTTTATATTATGTGACGAAAGATTCTAGACACGGAATGGAAGCCATGTGCGTTGTCGCGTGCTCGCGGGCATTTAATTATACGGCGCAGCACTGTCATCCCGGGCGTCTAGACGGGGGAAAACTGACACGTGTGGAACGATGTTGGTGACACCCCGAAGCAACGGCACACAACAAAAAGTGCTACACATTTACTGGAAACAAAGTTTTGCGCTGACAAATGTCAGGTATATAGGCAGCTAGCTTATTCCTGGCACTCGTACTATCTATGTCTACCAAACTGTCGATAAACCACCGGCACAGTCATGCGTGACCAAACAAAACGAAAGACTGTCAGCCAACGTACAGTAATGTCGGATAAAGTGTTATTTAACAGTCACTTATCCCATTCCAGACGGTGGCTTTAGATACATTAAATCTATAGCCTATGAACAAAGCTAAAAGAAAAGTGGAGAAAATGTTCAAGTGAAATCCAGGAGCGAATCTCCCATAGAGATTTGACGAACGACATTTTCTGTAACTTAGTGATTATTCATTGCGCGTGTTTTCTTGAATGAACTGTTTAAAATGCCAACGTGTAACACACGATTGCTAAATACTGAACGTCATGCGTGTAAATATATAGTGCAAAAAGTTTTATGGCCAAAACTGTTTGTGGCCATACACGTATAAAAATGCTTCGAACATAGCCAAATTTGCCATATACCCTGTATCGTAGCCCATAGTGCACGACATTGATCAGCTGTCTCTGTATGTTGTATAGTCGCTATTATTTTCCTTGTGAATAGAATCTATTCGCGTGCACGGGGCACAATACCAGTGCCCCATGAATTCAGTGCCGCATGAATTATAATTATACACGCCGTTGATTTGCGATTGGTGCTATATAGCCAGGGGGTACGCATTGTCATTATAACCTGGCATCAGATCACGACCTGTCTGTACACGTGTAGATGGTGCAACGTGTATGTTTGCGAGTTGTGTAGTGATGATAATTATCCAGTCCAGAAATTTCGCTATCGATCTATCAATCGAATACTCGATTTTGTAGCGATTTTTACGCGCGACAGCAGAATGCTTCGCGCGTCTTAGCCATCGTCGAGGTGTCCGTCCGTCCGTCTGTCACACTGCGGTATTGTATCTAGACAGTGCAAGCTAGAATCACGAAATTTTCACCGTGGCTTCTCCAAGGACTAGTTTTTTGTGACAAAATTTCGTGCCCCTGAGTGCGGGGGTTTTTCTCGAACGAGAGCGTCAAATAGGGGTACCTTATAAAAGACATTATTTTGTCTCTATTGGCTCGTTTAGTGTGAAAACGGTTGCAGATTGGTACAGACATGCTGCTTATCATATATAACAAGCACTGGCCCCCTTCCAAAAATGCGGTTTTAGTGTCTTTAAACTGTTTTTTTTTTGCAATTTTCGGCTGTGACGAAGATTTCAATAGTGAATAGTGACAACCTGTCGCGCGTCTCATGAGCTTTACTCAAATTACTTGTAGTAATTTGCTAACGTTCAACGAAAGCAGTGTCTGCGTTTGTGATGATTAATCGTTATCGTATACAGATGCTAGAACGAGAAATATGCTGCCCCGGGGGGCATATCCTCCAGAAAATCGCTCGCTGTAGCTCAGCTGACGTCCGCTAAAAGTGTGGGGGAAAATGAACACGTGTTTTAGTTGTCGTAGCCTATAAGCTAAAAATCGGATGTCGAGCGGTCAAAAAAATACAGCGCCATTTGTTCGAGCGAAACGTAACTCCGTCGACAGTCGCCTAGAAGACTGTTGGTGTGCGGCTGCTGCCTGAAGGCCTGATTGCACGGTGGCTGCAGACAGAGCGTATATCACAACAGATAACATGAGCGGAAATTCGGGTGACCAGGGGGGGGGGGCACCGAGGCCTCCATTATTTGGACACAATTTTGTAATGTAGCCAAAGTAGGCAGGGTGAACTTTTCGATATTCTTTCGCTGAAAATCGTGTCACAGCCAGCATGCATAGAAAACGCCACGCTGTATACGTTATCGTTCAGCGAGAAGTGGCGGTGTTGTGAAGCTAACTAAGAATGTGTCAAATGTATTTTTCGACAAACACCCATACCCCGCGTTTCCTTAGGCCTCTTAATCGGCTGGGGAGAAGGATACTCCCTTTTTAATTTTTATCACCCATACCACTCGGCGCATAGAGCATTTCCAGACTCCGTAGTTGAATTAAAGGGGGCTACTTCTAAGGAGGCAAGGAAGTGAGGGAAGGCGTTTCCCCAAATAAAAATTTACCACTACACCACTGTGCCTTGGAACCCCAATATTGACGACGGTCATAGGCGCCATTGCAGACAGGCAGCGAGGCGTAGCTATAGGGAGCAATGTCGGCACATGTCCCACGAACTTACTTATTTATTTAAGATAGTGCCAAGATGCAGCAAAACACTTTATTTTCACACAGAAAAAAATCTGAAAATTTATTGCAAAGGGGGCACAGTTCTCTCCCCAAACCCCTTTCCACACTCAAGTGCTCCCCACCTATACATCCAGATCCTGACTTTATCACTGGACAAGCGTTCAGCACGAGACGACAAAGTCTTCCATCAAACCGCTCAACCGAGTAACCACTGTTCAGATTTGCCTGCAGACCTATAGTCCTAGGGCCTGCCTACCTACTCGTGTCATAAGCCCGTTCGCCGTCAGTCCGTCTAATTCTGCGCGTGCCCGGGACCGCTAATGAAACTGTCACACGGAATGAATTCACTCGACAACTGAGTGACTGAGTAGCTTCTTAACTAACCAGCAGTGTCGTGCGTTAAAAAATAGGCAACGCATTAAATTGTGTTTTTCCACCAGACAGTTGCAAATTTTTGACATGGGAGATCGCGTGTGCTCAAAATCTCATTTTTTCTCTCTAAATTTTCCAGATGTAGGGTTTTGCATTTTACACGAAAATTTTTCCACCAGAACACGATTTTCAGACAATTTTGAATTTTCCGACAGCTCAGAATTGGGGGGGGAGTAATTGTTACCCTCATGCTTCCATGCCTCGATGCTACTGTTGTTAACGGCACATCAGCAGACAAAAGAGTATTTCGTGTTAACATTGCACAGATTTTATCAGTAAAACTACAGCGTAAAATTAGTGCTATCCAGCAACATCGCGACAGGGGGTCCCTAGAGATAAGGCGAAACCAACCGACATATTAGTTTGTGGAAAATTAATACGAAATGAAAGGCTGAAAATACCTTATTTGGGAATTTACGGGCAAATTTGAAATCCTGAACACCCATGATGTACTCTGTCGGAAATTAACTGCTTCCAGTCGGAAAATCGCAACGTGCTGTCTTCTAATCTTTTAACGCACGACGGCATAATAGTGGCAGCGACGCTGATAATTTCTAACGTTTTATGACATGGCAAATCAATAGGCAAGCGCTCGACGTGTCCGGTTTATACGATCAGATAGTCAACGGAACAAAAATGTTTTCAGAAGTTCAGAAAAATTTTAACCGTGTTGACTGACTTTATCTCACACGTATAGGCCTATTTGCTAAAAGAAGATGATTCGATGCTTCAGGTTCTTTTGCTGCGGCGAATGACTGTTCAAAAATGATGTTTATGCGGCATTTCTCTGAATGCGATACATCATGTTATATACGTTGCGCTAATTGCTATACTAGGCCTATTGGATTCAGCAGCTGCTGGCATCAGCAGCAGCAGTTAGCTGCAACATACGTACATCAATCAATCGACTGCGTAACGAGATACACGCAGCCGCTGCAGTCCGTTCAAGACGAGTGATGCTCCGCTGATGAAAAATAGTAACTATTCGAATTAAGCTAGTTGTCGATAATAATTGGGTTATAACGTTATTTTGTGTTTTATTATTTCGTATTTTAGAACGCGCATAACCATTAATACACGTACCAACGGCAGTTTTGTTTGTAATTATTCGAGTTAGCTGCAGTACTGCCGTGTTTGGTTTAGCCGTAGGCTATATAATTTTTTTTCTTACAATGTTTTTTTGCCTTGCCGCACACTTTCGTAGCTTTTCTTCAATTTCATAAGCGTATTTACGGTAATGTTATTATTTTTTAAATGCGCACTGCCGGTAGTAAAGATCTCTGGGAGGGTGTTAAAACCAGTTAAAACTAAGTTAGCTGTAATGTTGGTAGGAACTGAAAAAAAATTCCTTTAAAGGCTACCGAATTATAGCGCTGGACCGTTAAAAAGTCTCCTGAAACATCTGTCAATCGTCAGTTTTAGTTACTCTGTTTTACTTTATTTGCCAGTATTTTGTGTTATTCACTTCGGCCGTGAGTCCATTCACTGAAGCAAGAAATGCATTACGTCGTATCGAAATTGCGGTTAATCGTTCGCGGTATTTTTATCATCGATATATCGCCCATCACTAATTCAAACGGTCATCCGTTCATCAGGCTGGCGCTACATTTACAGCAGCTGCTGAAGCATGTGCTCCTCAATGAGTGTTTAGACGTGCTAAATAGTCGCCGGCTTGCACGAGTACCGTTCAAACCGCAGCAGCATGCAGAAAAACTAAACATTTACTTTACCGTGGACCAAGCGCCGCGTGAGAAAAAATAGACACGTTTCTTAACTGTGATTTTCTTAAGACATCACGAAATCGGCTGTTTTGTGTTAACTGCGAGGTTTAACTTTTATTTATGTAAATTTAAGCAAAACGCGATACACCACGAATGTAGTAAACGCTGAGTAAATACAAAAAAATGGTGGAAAACAAGTTCTCTTTAGTGACGATTACAAGTGTTGAATAAAAATGTGGCCGTTTTATTTCTCGACGTAATGACTAAATTCGTTGGGAGCCCATGTCAGGATACAGTTTTTCTCACGTTTACCAAATTTTGTCGTTATAAGCAAGAAGTGATCCAAGTACAAAATCTGTCACTATTTTATCAGCATCGTACAATTTTTGTACAAATATATTATTAATGAACGTCATTTTACGCTGGCCGTTGAATGATTATGTTAAAAAAACGTTAAAAACGTTTAATACAACGATGCGAGTGCGATATACGGCGGGCTGGTTATACCTTTCATAGCGTAGAAATACGGCTTTAAATCATAGCAGCAACTATATGATGGTCACTTAGGTCGTTATTAGCTTGATAATGTCTGCTAATGGACTGATGGTATTGGTTGCGGCAAATAGTGGCAGCTAATTGGCCCATTGTGTAGCTGCATTCCTCGCCCTCATCCATCGAGGGATATTCTAACTGATGCCCGCATCCACTTAGTCTGCTGCATAAGGCCTAATTTTTGTTCGACACACAGTGAAGATTTTCTAAAATTATAGAAGAGCTGTACAAGGATTAATAGAGTATATGTATTCTATTGCTTAAAGGTTTAAAAAGGTAATGTTATAGCTCTTAATGGAAGCCCATTTCAGAGCTTCGGAGCGTCACCTGCCGTATGGGATCCCACAGTGTTACCTGCCACCCGACACAGGGGAACACGCCCCGCCTTAACCCCAGCCAAATAGGCCAGTACTCGATTTACCTACTCCGGAGGGATGAAAGGCTGAGTTGACCTAGGCGGCTGGTTACATACCGAGATGGTTTACCTGTCCACATGCAGTCACCCGTCGCAGTATTAACCGGGCCCGGCGTACAGTAACTTCGTTGATCGGATCAAACGCGTTACCACTACACCACGTTGAAAATAGGCTGTTGCACGAGTTTTGACCTCCTCGGTTCACGGAGAACTCCGCACGGAGGACACATATTTGATATACTCTTTCAAAACGCATTGAAATTGTGAAATTGTGAAATATAATCGTCGTGCTACTAGTTACGGATGACAGTAGTTCTCAGTCAATTCAGCCAGTGGCGAGTGACGGCAACGCCATGCTTGATTTGGTGCAAAGGGAGGAGACTAAGAGAAAATAATTTGAGGTCGGCACACAAAACTATTATGAAATTCGCGAAACAAACGGCGACAGATCTATATACAGAGTATAATCTATACTGTACTAGTTTTGCTGGATAAGCAGCCACATGGAGTCGAATATCACTATAGTTTGTGCTGCTCTGAATTAAATGGAAAAATTCCACGATTGGAAGTTAAGAAATTGACGCGACTCAGTGTCCCATAGCTAGCGAGAAGCGACGCCAATGGTTACAACTGGCAAACAGACTGGCAAGTGGCAACTATAAACTCCTAAAACAAAAACCCACAAGATAATTTTAAATAATAATGGTCTTTACAGGAACGTCGTGAATTTTAAAAAGTAGGCAATCAAGAAGTAGCATTTTTCCGATGGACACTGTAAATTTTCGACAGAATTTAAACAGACGGTTGCAAATTTTTGACAAAAAAGATTATTGGTGCTCAAAGTTTCGATTTTTCTGAATTTTTTCTTAAAATAAGGGTTCTTGTCTCTAAAGTTTGTATTATGAGAAACATTTTCTGACCAGAAAATTTTTCGACAGCGTGAAAAATTTAGAGGGAAGTTCAATTGTTTTCCTGCACCCCTTTTGCCATCGTGCTACGACGTTACTGTAAGCGCGATCGTGAAGAAGTCCGAAATCGTGCGCGCTCAGCTATGTCAGCGATCGCATAAATCACGTTAGTGCACGAATCCTGCGCGCCAACTAATTTCTCCGCCGTTCAATCACCGAGAGCATATAGCATGCAGCTTTTTCAGTCCCAATCAGTCAGTCACAGTAATCGGACTGCTGACATAAAGGTCGCTTGCTGCTGCTGCTGCTGCAGCTGTTGCTGCAACTTGTAAGCTTTATACTGACGTCACCGATGACGAAACTATAGCCTAATTATAGCCCAAACTTCGCTGACTTAGATATGTTTAGGACTTGCTGTATGCAGCATCTGCTATACAACAAACTGTACAATAAATCCGAAACTAATCGAATGTCTACGCGTCAAATATAATATACACTGTGACTAAAAAAGACATCCCGAACATTTTCGATTGTAACGTAAAGATTTTAATGATTTTTGGTAGAGATATTTATGAGACAACTAGCCATTAAACGATCATCCAGTTTCTTACCTCACTCAACGTCTGTTCCTGCATTACCTGGGGAAATAATAACCAACGAAATATTACATTTTTACCAAAAGTGGTAGTATTACTTAATCTAAATAAAGCAAAAAAAAACACATTTTGTTCACATTGTTGACACTTTGATTGATACTTTATCCAATTATTTCATTTTTCAACTGTATGCAGTAAAATTAATCGAAATGTTGACCTATTGTGCAAACACAGGTATACGGAGATGCTTTCTCCATTCATTGACAGCAGTGTCGATAATGTTCTGCTTCAGACTAATCCAAACTTTACCAGTTGTTTCTTGAATTCTTAAACATTCCCGAACGTCATCTGGTAAACACATTGCTGCATGACAGTCGAATCTTGTAATCTACTGGCTTTCTGGCTTTTGGATAGACGGAACTTATTGACGTTTTTTCATTCATTTCAATGTGTTTTGCTTAGTCAACTTTCCCCAGGTAGTGTAAAAGCAGATACTGGGTGAGGTGAAAACTTAAACTATCGTTTAATAGCCAATTGTGTTGGAAATATTTGTGTTAAAATTATTAAAATTTGATATTTATGTTTTAAGTACAATCAATAATGTTGGGGATGTTTTACACGTTTTTTGTATACTTTAACGCATATTTCGTTTGGTCTCGTTTCCCTAGGTAGTGCAGAAGCAGACATTGAACGGTGATTTGATGGCAGGTTGTGTCAGGAATATTTGCACTAAAAGTTGTAAAAAATTTATAATTTTTATTCAAGTTTGAATTGAAAATGTTCGGAATGTTTTTGAGACACAGTGTACAACATTTCGTTCAAGTTCACACCGATATAATTATAACTTGCAGTAATACTTTAAGCTACTGATTGAAATAAAAAGTTTTTTGATCAATGTTGTGTATACACACGCTAATTGCGTTTGGGCTTTGTTTTGGTACCTCGTTGGTAGATTTCGCTCTTCGGAAATTCCTAGATTTTTCCCCAACTCCCGTGCACATCATCGCCAGCTAAGCAGCCGACGACTACGAAACTGGCCGCTAATTGCATTTGTATTGAATATTCGGCGTCTGTGAGTAAACGCTGTAGGCTCTATGAGATGATTGGCCGTCACAGTATAGTAACTATTACTGTGATACGAACGCCATTATCATCCACATCAGTAGCAGCAGCAGCAGCAGCCCTCAGTGGCCAGTGTATTGTCACGGCGGCGCATCGTTCCCAGTATTCTCACATCCATTACACATTGCCAGTCAGTCGGTCAGTTCGCCTGCTGAACAACTGACGGAGTCGCTTCACGCTTTGACGCCTGCAGACAGAGCTGCGCCGACGGTGCCGATTTAGGGCGCGTACAGAGCGACGTAACTGAATTGAACTGACGCGGTTCAGTTTTTGACGAACTGACAAATGAGCAAGCAGGGCGATCCCATTGGTACATTGATAGTCACGTATACTACCGACGCCGTTAGACGGTGCCTACTGTAATGCATTACTGCCTGGTCATTTG
>Ga0056128_1007884_pt1 | contig 13446 bp, 6 predicted proteins | sample WorMetLIZISLAND2_FD_71113 | JGI IMG/M metagenome (GOLD analysis project Ga0056128, IMG submission 71113) | Marine gutless worms symbiont microbial communities from Max Planck institute for Marine Microbiology, Germany - Olavius geniculatus... ... | reverse complement strand
ATTATGAGTGCATAAGTGTTGCATGTCATATGCAAAGTTTTGTAGAATTGTGTACTGCTATAACAAAGTACTGCGACATAGAACATGTCTGATCGTTCGTCCGTGATGTTTGGAATTGCCCTTTAGTAAATGTATAAAAGTTCAAGTTTATAAATATCAGCACTAAAAAGAATTACGAAACAAAACTGGTTGGTGGTGTAGCATAGTGGTTAGAACATCGGTCCTGGCTGGCAAACTTTCCCTATCCGGCGCCAGACTGATGGATGGCTGTTTGACCATATTGTGGGTAAAGCATCTGCTATCAGTCAACCAACAAGGCCAACTCAGCCTGCCGTCCCTCCGGGGTTGGTTAAATGAGTAGTAACCCATTATGTGGGTTTACGGAAGGTGGGGACCTCAGTACAGATGACTGGGGCTGCCTGGCCGGCTGCTGCACCAGCCTGTGTCTGCAGGCTGCACGCGGTGGCTGTGCAGCTGGCGGCTCTGGTTCAGTGACAAAAGCGCATTAGAGGCGTGTATGCGCGACGATGCACTATACAAATTGACACCTTTAACCTTTAATCTTTAAAACTATTAAGTATCAACAAAATAGCCAAAATTCAAAGATAGCAGTATTATTAATCAAACATTTATATTGATACTTTGTACCACAATCAGTTTACAAACTTCTAGCTATAGCAGCACACTACCTAATATCTATACAGAAAAATGGACTATGATATGACAAAAACAGAGATCCGACCTGGAAGCGACTCAAATAATCACAATGAACTGTCAGTGATTAGCAACTTTGCATTTCACAAATCAGCTGGATGAATGCAAATATTTGCCTTGTTGGTTGACCAGATCAATTAGCAGTTGAAATCAAGTTTAATGCAAATGTCTCACACTACAACATCCATTCAGGTTCACATGTGCAACAATCAGCTCTATTCTTCAACAGCTAGTCCACACAAAAAACAGTTATTACTATTAAGACTACATGTACAACATGTGCTGCAGCAGTTGCTGTCTGACTAGCAATAAAGTGAAACAAGTTTCAGCAGATATATCCCATTTTTATGCTGTGTTTAGCTTGCTTTTTGGAACACTTAAAACACTTGAAAAATGGTTACGGTATTTACCTATGCCTTTAACAACCCAACTCAACTACCTGTACCCATATTATAAATATTAACGTTTATACATCGTGTCCCAAAATTAGCGACACCCCTACAGATAAGTTGGTGTAAAATCGTTAATACCTGGCAAATTTTTACAAAATGTAAAACAATTGTGGAGACAATCATTCTAAACTAGTCTTTAAAGTTTGTGCAAAAAGTGGCTGCCTTTGACCTCGATGCAAGCAAGCTTTGAGCTTTAGGTGGGTACGCCACAGCTTGATTGCCCTGTCAGTAACAACATATTGAACGTAACCCTAATGTAAACAAACTCTGACGTAATAATGATGTTACACTAAATACACACGGTAAGGTGCGGACACCACAATAAGTGGGACGGTAACTCGGTAAGTAATGCTACGACAGTGCAGTGTACAATATTTAGTTAAAATAAAATCCATCAATGATGAATTGAATTAAGTGTGACTGGAGCTAGGGGTGTCGCTAATTTTGGAACATGGTATAGTATTCCAAGTGTTCCTGCACACACGGTAATCTGACTAGAGTCATAAGACAAACTGCCATCCATTGCCTAACATCTTGACAGATGACAGCAGAAAAAACCTTCTACATCAAAGGAAATTCTGGTATCAGTAACACACATGCTAAGACTGCTTCAGAAAAATTTACCGAAATACTGATAGATTTTCTCGATGCCAAAAATCCACAAAAAGTACCAGTCCACTTTGAGATTGTTAAACGAAGTTCGGATTTGCGAACTTCGAATTTCAAGTTCGAAGTTGTATTCGTTTTTCAGCCCTTTGATATTCGAATCCAAGCATCACTAATTAGACACAGATGGTTTTCCCTGGTTTTGCCTTGAAAGTGGAGCGCTGTTAGCTGTTATTTCAGTAGTGCACTGCGTGATGATTTCTTTGTTCTCTGCTGGCCGTCAATTCAAGCGACGCCCACCGCGTGTTTGCTTTCCCCTCCCCTCCCCTACCTTACCTACATACCACCGCGGCGTTCAATTACTCTCCCCTGTGCAACTGGTGCGTGCTGTATACTGATGCAAACTATCAAAGTGACAAATCTTGGTGGCCCAGACACAGAGCAGACATCAATGGATGGCAATACAGCGAGACATGGGAGACATGGCTTGACGTCCTGGCTAATTGTACTGTTGATAGACTGCCTTCTGGCATGTGGCGTGCATGCTGTGACCTTCACCTCACCACACAGTGCAGACATCAAACGCAAATTACTTAAGCACAAATATATAAACAAAGTTCGAATTTTATCCAAACTTTAGCGGTCAAAATTCGAATTTGGAAAAAACGAATTTAACATCCCTAGTCCACTTGGCATGACTCATGCCTTAACCTCTTCGAAACATACTCAAACTAACATGATGACATATCATAGCAATACTGATATTCACAAGTCTACAGAAAACAAATGATGGGGTAAAAATGGTAATCACACAAAACACTGGTTGTTGTATGACAAAAATAAATACCATGAATATTTAAAGGTATTTACCATTTGTTAATGGGTTAGTGATACCAGTAGTGGCTTATTGGTATGTATTGCATGTGAATATAATGTGTTGTGATCATTTTTATGTATACTATGCACAAAAACCCACATCAACTTTATCCAAAAAATTTGCTGTCCAATGTGTTGTATGATAACATCTGTTTTTCTTAATTAAGTAGTTTCCATTACCAGACAGCTACAAATTATTCTAAATGTCATGTATAACAAAAGTTTGTATAAGACATTGTATCTTTGGCAATGATTACTATTATACAATTAGGTATGACAATTGGTGAATAACATGATGTACTCTGCTTCACCAAACTATTGGTGAGCATATCCGAGCTAACAATGCTGTCATATTTGACCTTGTACAAGCTTATTCTTAGGATTAAAAATACAAAGTGTCTCGAGATAAAAAATTCAGACCGCTATTCACTGTGGCACTGTGGCTCCAGGTCCGGAGGTCACTTATAGACTATCATAAACAATCATTACATTTGATTATATTCGATAACTGGCACTAGCGTTAGTGTTATTGCTTACGTTATAAGATTAAGGTATGGTTTAGGTCAGGGTTGGAATTAGGGATACAAAATTTGTTATGTATCCCAACAGAGTGCTGGCAGCTTTGACTGGTCTACTTGGTATGGTTGACCTCATCTGCCATCAGGGCGTGAGGTCTGTTAAGGCAGTACGAACAGTATGGTGCAATATTCAATTATTTGCACAGTACAGTATACTGCATGCTATACCACGGTACTTTTCGGGATTTAGCACGACTGGTTTTAATCAGTTAGCAACTACGACGTCTACGTGACTTTTGGACCTGGAGCTACAGGGAATAGCAGTCCGACTTTTGGTTCTATAAAAAAAACATTTTTTGTAACAGCTGTATAAAAATACATTGCACAAATATGACAGCTCAGCATCGAATCATGGACGTCCAACATTGTACACTGTAACACAGTACTGCTATCGTGCATAAAATAAAAAATATGTGAAGTCGCAAAACTGTTTATTAGTAAATGGAAATATGCTCCTTCAACAGCCTGCATATAGTGAGGATGTATGCGAAAGTAATTCCAGCTGTAAGCGATGAATCAATTCGGAAACATGGCAGGTAATGTAGATAAATGACAGCTAAATCTGTACAGCACAAATCCACATCGATGCCACGGGCATGGGTAAAATGCGGACCTGCTAAGTGCGGTGCGGACCAACCAACGGGTAAACTGTGGACCAAATCTGCAAACCTGGCCCGCAGTGAACGATGGTAAAAAGCGGACTGGCGGATGTGCGGATCTGCAGATGTCGCAATAGGGATACAGCTATAGTTAAGAATAGTGTTAAGATTAAGGTTAGGATTAGGCTTTTAGGCTTTTAAAGCTAGGTATGACGTGTTAGGCTAGTCACGCCGATTTGTGCAACTTAAAACAAGTTCAAAAACGCCGTATTTACACTAAAAATTGCCTGAACTGCAGCAGTAAACGCTTAGACAGAGGCCTAAAACATGAACGCTATAGTAAGCTTATACACATTATGGCACATCTCTCATTAGGCCTTCGATTGCGCGGGGTACGCATTTTGGTGGTCCCCAGTTTATCCACTGGTCCGCACTGGCGGTCCGCAAGTTTTGGTCTGCAGTTTACTCGTTGCTCGGTCCGCAGGTCCGCATTTTACCCGTGCCCGATGTCACAATAAAAAAAGATCGTTCCGCATCGTAACGCGATAATTATAGTTAAATATTCGGTAAACATGCAGTTTAGCGGCCTAAACGAAATTCAAAGTCAAGTTACCGCCTATATACAGGCGAAGCTTAGGGTTAGGCTTAGGTTGAGTTAAGAGTTAGGGTTAGAGTTAGGATTAGGGTTAGGGTTAACTGACCGCATGCACGCTTTGGCCCGTATAGGCAATAAGTTGACTTTGAATTTCGTTTAGGCCGCTAAACTGCATGTTTACCTAAATATTCATATAAATTAGCAAATGTCTACCATTTTGACAATTTTTCTATAGTAAACAGAACATTAGTGATTAGTGAGGTTACTAGATAATTTGCTTTCTCGAGTAATCGCGTCGCGTCGGCGTCGACAAATACTCACCATAAACGGCGTAAAGCATTTTTATCTGTCTGAAATTTTGTAAAAATTGCAGACATGCTGCCGATTGGCTGGCGAGTGCCTCTTTGTTTGCAGAGATAATACCTTCACTCAACTGATGGCAGCTGCTTGCAAATGCTCATCGCAGTGTGATGATCTCCTCACTGTGATCAGATTTTCTATTTACTACAGAATTCATAGGTTTTTCCACTCCTCCGGCCGTTATCGTACGATACCTATACTCTATCTGTATTCCGTTAAAGCACTTTTCAATGCAAAACTGAAAAGTGCTAGTTATTCGAAGTGCCTTAAAAGTTATCCGTTAAGTTTTACAGTTTTTTTACTGATTTGCGGTTATTTGGTAAAAGTAAACGCGGTTTGTAATTATAGTACCGAATTTTTGGTCGGTTTCGTTTGTTTTAATGACCCAACACTATTTTGGTCGGTCACTGCAGAGTTTTAGGCAGCCCGAATATTAACAACAACAAAAACAGCAACGAAAAGGGCGTTATATTTTGCGATCAAGTAGGGGAAATAGATAAGCTTAGTCAGTTAATTGCTTAGTGTTATTTAATTTGTTCGTTTGTTTACCAAAAGTTGGCGATGTCATTTGACGAGCCTGCAACGAAAACTGCGACCTTGTTGCCGTGGGATCGGTTTCAGCACTGGATGCACTGTGTATGCGTTGTGACGTTTGACTTGGAACTCGGGCAAGCCATGGAGGTACGCACGGTTATACGTAGCCTAGTTATAAGCGGCGATTTGTCGCTTAGACCCAGCACAGCCAGTGAATAGGCGGCCGTGGGATACAGCTGATCACAACATTTCAAACAAAAACAGGATTCCAACCTGTTCATTGAATACGTCCCAGCTGCTGATTCATCGACAGATGCTATACGACGTGTACTATTGTCAAAAGAAACGATTGCAATTAACAGTGTGGCACTAACTAAAACGACTGTCATCTTGCCTCGTCTGCTCAGGCGGCCAGTGCTGGCCTGCTAGCCTAATGCTAGTCTAGTGGCTGCCAGCCTGCTAGGCCGTGCTGCCTGACTTTAATGACGTCAGTGAATTCAACTGCTGCCTATTTTTTTGCCCAGAGAAATGTATGACTGAATACAGTATGGATAATTACAGTCATGTCTAGGTTCTACCTCAGTACGAAGACATCACTGGGCTTGGTAAAACTATGGAATATGGGAAAATATGGGACATGCGCCACAGTAATCTACTGTCAACATTACTGATAACTCGATATATCGAAAATACTGATATATCGCTTTTGATATTAATGTATCGTATCATATGGTCCAAAAAATATTGAATTTTTCTATATATTGCGATATTCAAAAATATATACTGCATAACTGAAAAGACAGGTTACAAATGGGTCGAGTTAATGTTGTTGTAATTTAAGTACAGTCGCAATATCATTTCACCTAGAGACATATTTTAAAAAATTAAAATAGAGCACTGCCTTGCTCAATGTCGACATCTTGTTCTTATGCTTGTATAACATTTACATACTTATTGTTGAGATATATCGATATCACGATATTTTGTAATGTATTGATATCGTATCAAAATTGAAATTTGATATCGAGTCATTACTAGTCGATATATATTACAAATTATATCGGTTCACCACTGGATGTTGACCACGTCTGTCCAAAATATGACTATCTGTGCTATACATATCGATGCTGACACATTGAAATCTATTAATTTATACTATCAGCATAGAGTATTCAGTTAATTTTTGGTACAGTAGTGATGCACTGACATCATGTGGCTAGATTTTTTATTTGTATCATTTAGTGGTATCACTTGACAGATTACTATTTTAACAAATTTTTTAAATCTATAAATCTCGGGTATAGTTGGGATCCCGGGATTTGGAATCATGAGATTGCAGTCACTAATTGGATGTTCTCTACTGTACAAATCATTAAAGTTAAGGTTTATGTAGTATACAGTAACGCTGTACTGAAGTACTGATAGTCTGATATGCTCTGTTAAACAGTTTTTTAGTTTGCTACAAAATGCATATAGGAGTTGGCAGTGTCACATTTCACACTACACTGTGTGCAGAAAAAGCACCCACTCGCGTTTTCTTTTATATCTACACGGAAAATGTCGAGATTTCTGTAAATTTTTCAGGGAGTGTTTAGGAGGAATCAGGTATTCCATTGGTGAAAAAGTTAAATAGTTCTTGCCACCAGTGATGTCATGATGACGTCATACTTCTGTGTTTGGAAATTATGGGTTTTTACAGTTGAAGATAGACATACGATGAAATGTTTGTGAGTCATCAAGGGTTATGGAGCCACAAGTTTGTGCAAGATGTTTCTGGACAATGGACATACAATTGAATATTGATGGAATGAAACTTTTAAATAAAAAAATTTACACGACTTACAGTATCAAGCCATTCGACTGAGACTGAGAGTGGGCAGTTGGTTATCCATGCAGTGACATCAGAAAAATTGAGTAGGTATCTCACACTAAGCCAAGGAGATAAACCACTAAGACAGTTCACAATGAAAAATTTTATTACAGATTAGCATATTTTGCGTTCAGTCAGCACAGTGATCAATCTATGTGTTTTAACATTTCATCAAATGTTTTTCTTCAACAGAAAACCCATAATTTACAATTACAAACACGGAAGTATGACGTCATCATGACATCACTGATGGCAAAAAATACTTAACTTTTTACTGGTGACATACTTGTTTCCTCCTAAACATTCCCTGAAAATATTGTGGAATTCTAAACATTTTCCACGGAAATATAAAAGATAACGTGAGTGGGTGTTTTTTTCTGAACACAGTGTACAGTTAGTTATGTGGATTACTGTTTGTCAAACTCGTGAAGTAATGAAGAAGTTCTGTGCTGTGTGTGGCCAGATGGTGTATCCTGCTCACGTGAAGTTAACAGACAACGAGGTATGTATGGTGTTTCGGCTGGTTTTATTAGAACACTGCAGTGCTAATGCAGCACTCGCCTGTACTGAGTTATGGAAAGTGATGCACGGTTATAAAAATTGAATATTCATTTACATGAAAGTGAAGTTCCTTCAAAACACTACCGGTATGTTTTATGGTCATGCATAGCATGGGCGTTGCTGTTGCGAGCTCTGCTTGCTTTTCTCTTGTTGACTTTGTAATGTCTATAATACTCAACTTTTCGTAATGCAGATAGTTTTGTTGATTATCACTTTAGAGTTGTAATGGTAAAATGTTGTTGCATACATACACATGGCATGCGTAACGTTGCTTTCTTTTTCTTGTAGAAAATGAATATATGCTACCTTTCATTTCCCGACTCTAATTCAGGTACAGTTTTACTCGCTGAGTCTTATTGCTGTCAGCTCCATGCTTAGCCTATGGTTTACCGTTTATGATATACAAAAATGTTTACATTGATCACATCTGAAATGTTTTAAGAAAGAGTTTTTGACATGGTTACATGCAGTGGTTATAGTGGCAGTTTGTAGCCATGTGGGTGGGATCTCAAGACGAGGCACTGCAGGCACTGAAAATGAGATGCCAGCCATATTTGTCAAATGGGTGGAGAATAATGAGGGGGTACAGTTATTCCTTTCTTTCTCCATCTGACCAGGAGATCTGAGGGTGTTGTGATGGAAGTAAAATCCAATGTGTCAATGTGAAATCCAACAGTTTTGCCACAAATGAACCTTCAATTATAACAATCAGTCAAAATCCAGAGATCCAGCATTGTAATAATGTGAAATTTTAATACGGACATCACTGTTAAAAACTGACTACTTGGAAAAATGCAAATGATGATGGCGCTGAGCAGCATTAGCTCAGCATTTGACAAGCTCACAATGTCGCAGTAGCAGAGGGGCAAAAGTCAAAGAAGATTTGTATTACATTTGTTCTGTTTTAATTTTTATTATATTTCTTATTATTATATCTTTGGTTCTGAATGCATCATCATTGTTGCCACTGCTGTTGTTAACATGCGTTGATGGGTCTAGTGTGTGTGTGTGAATATGCTGATCTGTGAGTGTAGGCTGCATGGGCGATACCCAGTTTCACTTTCGAATTCGCCAGTGCAGCAGCCGAAAAATGCATCATGCTACATACACTGATTACAACAGAGGCTGCCCAACTGCACTTCAGGTCAGATGCATGCTGAGCAGATGCATGCTGAACTGTTATCACATACTGTTATAGACAATTAGACGTACTGTTAACAGTTAAAAAGGCTACTGACCTTTTTATTTGGGTGTTGAAAATACACATTATGTCAATTACAGTAAAACTGCGCCTCGTAAGTTTTTTGCTGGTTACTTATTTTTTGTCACTTGTGACATTTAAAGTAGACTTCTGTATAAGGACACCACATTTTTCTGTAGAATCATTATTTTATCATTTTTTTCTGGTAATGGTTAAACATTTAATAGTCAACTTTTCAAAAATTAACAAGCAATTAATCATTACTTAAATTAACAATTAATTCAATGTTAATTTTGATTAAAAGCTAACACTGGTGATGTCAAACAAAATGCATTTTTTGTTTAGTTAGTGTTGTTTTATGTACTTTATGAATTCTGTCTGTAATAAAATTGTGAACGTTCTGCATCTTTATTAACTTGTATCCAGTTGTGTTAGAATATCTGTTCTGCCTGTGTGTTCTAGACTGAGAATGGGTATTATTATGGCTATGTTTATTTTCGGCAAATAAAAGATAGGACCATTCGTCGAGGATATTTTCAGAAGGTATGCTGTTAGTCAGTGCATCCTAATGTAAACTTGTTATAATCTTGTTACAAGCATTTTGCATTTTAGACGTTTTTGAATTTTTTTGCAATTATTATTGTTATCATTTTTAGTATGTGTTATTTTGGGGTCAGTATAATTGGTTATTTTTTTACTATCTACAGTACAGACTTTATTGCCTAACTGATGATTGTTTGCAGTCTGTAGTCATAGTGTCCAAGCTGCCGTTTGTTGCCCTGTTCAACTATCTAGTTGGAGTTATTGCTCCGGAGTTCTTTGACAGTGGAATGCCTTGTCTTGAAACTGGTAATTCTTTTATTGTTCTACTGCACTCACTGTCTGTCGATGAAATTGTCATTTGTCACTGCTATATGTTACTTTAATTGAGCTAAGCTGTCATTTTTATATTTTCGGTGTTTTTGTAGTGTTAGTTTAGCATTGGGGAAGCTTCTTCTGTGTTTGCATTTTGTGAGTGGATGGCAGGTTTGTTATAATTTAGCTGATTTGAGTGATTTGATCAATTTCAATAGAATTTTTGCTGATGTTTTTTTTGATGTCTGTACCAGTACAAGTGATTGCTTGTACTGACCAGTTTCAAAATTACCAGTAACACTAGCGTGTCCATCGGAACATAAAAGTCATCTCTGTCACTCACTCACTGTTACCTGTTTCTGTTAACTGACTGCAAGCTTAGATAGTAGTTTTATCTTTGTCTGAGGTTAATTTTTCAGTGTTGGGGGTATATGTATATATTTATTGTAAAATCACGCATTAGTCAGTAATGGAAAGAATTTTAAGTTAGAAATTTTACAGTGTACACAAATATCGAGTCCGACGTACGAAGCTTGTGCTAGTTGTCGTCTGTTTGTCTGTTGTCAGCATGTCATGACGTTGATCAGTGGCCTGCACCGACTCCCAGTGAAACCTTACACCTGCCACTCATGGGCTGTGTCATTCAGGTAAGACTATCGGTAGTAATAATTTCTGATTCGTGTTTGGTTATGGGTCAGCGCATGTGACCACAAGTTTACGCCGGGCTTCACGATTTTGTGACACCTCCACCAGTTCGTCAGTCTTCGTTCCGATCAACCTCGCGACGTAGTCCATGTAGTTTAGTCGAGGGCGGCCACGTCTTGTCGTGCCATGACTTGGCTGGTATAGTCCAAAAGCACTGCCATGTGGAGAGCCTACATTTCCTAGCATGTGACCAAAAAAGTGCAGTTATCAATTTTGTAGTGTTTGTATAAGCTCATGGCATGAGTGTAAAATTGTTTTATGTGCAAAGCAACCATGCTTGATTAACTTGTTCGGATTGCTCTGATTGAACTTGATTTAGAAATAGTAATTGTTACATTAACATGCAGTGTTAGAAGCTGGCAAGAAAAATGCATGGGAAATACCACTGTCATGTGTACATATCATAATTGTAATATATACCCAGCATCGTTGTCTGATGATGCTGGGTAATTTCATCGCTGTGGAATTTTTGTCGTCATAGGTCTCAATTCCAAGTCGGATGGATAAGCTGTTGGAAATTTCTGTGCCAAAGCCTACACAGCTGCTCACTGTATGTTTTCATTATTGCAGATTTTTTTTCTGTTTTTTTTTGTATAAAATCCAGTTATATTTTATACTAATGTTCATTTGATTTATTTTTAAAAACTACCTTATACAATATACATGTCATCTTTTTTATTTTTTTGCATTTGTGGAAATGTTGATAATGTGCATGTATGCCATATGTATTGCATTTCTACCATTTAGTGTAGTTACAGTGGCAAGCTTAATGTGAAGATTAAGAACAAACCTCATGTGTGTATAGTGACATTCTGTGTATAGCATCTAAGTGTGTATTTATATTTAGACATTCTGCTGTCAATTATGCATATATTTTTTTTAATCATTTTGTTTTTACTTACTTTTACTGCTTAGTTAAATTTGGATAATGAAAATCGATGAATTCCCTTGTGTCATCGTGGATTCATGGTGTGTTTGTGTTGTAAGCACAGCATTTAGCAGAGACACTTTTCGTTTGATTTTGTCTGTTTAAAGGTCCATGGACACCAAAATTAACTTACCATTTTCCTAAAAGAGCACAATCTTCTGAGAATTTCGACAGTAATATCGGCACCCAGCGTTTTGTCAACATGGAGAATTTGCATTTGAAATTGATGATCTATGAAAATGATGCAGAAAACATGTCGCCATGATGGCCCTGGTGATGTCACTATCCTAGCCTGAAGACATCATGAATATTAATGGCCTAGCATAGGTTGATGATGTCACCAGGGGAACTGATAAATTAAAATTTTTAGCACACTGTAAGGTAATGCTGTATTTCGTTTGAAATTGCACATTAATTTTATATAGTTTATGAAGCTCAAATCGACATATTTCATATACGAGGTTAAATGTCTAATTTGAATCTACATAACTTGCTCGAGTGAGTTTGACCATGGCCATGGACCTTTAAACCTTTTGGCATTCTGTATTAACTTTGAACTTTGCTGCATTAATTCAGTGATATTTCTGTGAGATAAAGTGTATATCTGAGAATTTATATGTATGTATGTAGGCACCATCGGTAGCAGCAAACGTTATTTTGCCATCCGTGTATGAAGTCAACACGTTTACGTATGTACTGTTTGATGTTTTCAAGTGTCTAGCATATGTTGTAACTTCGCATAGAATTCTTTATCAGATGATATTGTTTTACTGCAACAGTCAGTAGAGGATATGAGTTTCTGCTTTAGTGCTTCATGTTCAGTTTTTTTTCATTTTGTTGTTTGTAAATTATGTTTTTAGTTATAATTAGCAGTGGATAAAATGTCAGCTTGTCATACACAGGCATCTCAGCAAGATAATAAAGAAGGTGAAGTAGATGACTGATAGCAGTGTGAAAGCATCGATCATCTTATTCATTCATTTTTCACCTACTTGTAGTTGTATAATTGTTTATTATTGATTTGATTGTTTTTATTGTTCTCTTGTAATTTTTTTAATTTTAGGATTTTGTTTATGTGCTGAACTGTAAAAGAAAGTGCACACTGCACTCACACTGCACGGTAGTGCACATATGTCTTGTTACACATGTGCTTATGAACAGGGTGGAAAAATCGTTTTTAAAGCCCTGTCTGGTGGGTTGTATTAAGTTTAGGTTTTTTGCATTAAACCTGGGTTTTTGGAGCTAAACCTGTGTTTTTAAAAAGGTTTGAAATTTTAAAAACTTATATATAATGAAATGTTTTATTGTTAGTGGAACAAGAAACTAACATTGGTTTAAGTTTGGGGTTGGTTTCTGGCTGGATTACGGTGGGTTTTAAACTGGGTTTACCCAATAATTGCACTGGCTATTTTGGGTCTGTACTCGGGTATCCCAACTCTGGTTGCAATTCTGTGTGTTATAATGTGTTGTAGGACATTTCAGCCAGTCTTGCCTCATATTCAGCTCTTGTGGGAACTTGTTCTTACTGGCGAGGTTTGCATTGCTAGCATGTAACATATGTATTTCTAACTTCTGAATCATATGATCCAGTGGGCAGCACTGATCTTCGTTTTCTTAGCTTTTAGCGAGACACATGTTTACAATATGAGGCCACATAATGCCTGTGCATTGGTGACCCCTATCACTATTTTGCTTTATTTTCACATAATGCATGTTTAATGGATAGCAATATCTTGAGCAATACTTCAGCATTGTTTTGCAGAATGTCCTACTGACCCATATTGGTTCTTGACTTTAAAACAAACTAGAAATTTGGGGCAAAGCCCAACGTGAGTCCGCCCGGCGCCCTAAGTCCGACTGAGGGAAATTAGGGGGGATAAAAAAAGGGGGGAAGAATTTCCCCGGCATCAAAGTCACGTGGCCCGAACTCAAATGCATTGGCATACGCCGAACGTGCATTGTCGACTTAGGGTAGGTCAACATTAGCGCTTATAACTTGGTTCGTGGTGGAC
>Ga0056128_1007882_pt1 | contig 13447 bp, 8 predicted proteins | sample WorMetLIZISLAND2_FD_71113 | JGI IMG/M metagenome (GOLD analysis project Ga0056128, IMG submission 71113) | Marine gutless worms symbiont microbial communities from Max Planck institute for Marine Microbiology, Germany - Olavius geniculatus... ... | reverse complement strand
GCGTATGTCGGGTATCTAGTCGGTTTAAAGACGGCGCTGGAGCGGGAAGAAAGCGGGAGTGGTCATTAGAAGGTCGGGAGCGGTCCCGTCCTCTCCTACTGAAATCAGATCGGCAGTGGTCGGTAACTTTCAGGTCGTGGAAGAACGGGACTTCAGGACGGCTAAGTGTGACCGGGCCCTAAAGCACGCCTCGTCGTAACTGACGCCACCAAGAATACATCGAATTGCACGCTTTTGAAGTCGCTCGATTTCCTGCCATAGTTGCTTTAGGAAATGAATTCACCTGGAAGCTTTTGACAGCATGCTGATGTATGAACATACCACTTCAACGTTTCTGCAACATGTATACCAAGCAGTTTGTATGACTTTACATTTTCGATGGCATTGCCTTCAAGCATCAGCTCTTGGTTATGGCTATAGCTGTTTCCTCGCACTACTTTCAAATCGCATTTCTTTAGTTTTTGACATTAATATTCACGAGACTAGCAGCTGACTGGGTAACAATGTCATAAAGATTGTCTTGCATTCTGATGTGTGGATCAGTTTCCAGCACTTCACTCAGTGTCGTATCATCAACAAACTTGTGTACATGACAATCTACAGTCAGGTCATTCATTGATCAGTAAAAGAAACGTAAGCGGCCCAAGCCATGATCCTTGTGGGTGGCATTGCTCCCGTCGGTGTGGTCCAGTCGGACGTGTATTTGCCAACAACTACATTACTTGTTGCTGGCGGTCTTATAGGAAGTCGTCATCGCCTTATCCAACGGTACCATCGCCGACCCGCTAAGACTTACTGTTCAGCCACAATATCGCACGATTGGCATACCACAGTGCGTTATGACTCTTCCAGGTCATCCAAGGTCAAAAATGTTCATGTCATGTGAAAGGGCTTGTGCGACTTCCTAGCAGTGATTAATAGCAACCTTGGCCGTATCTCTCACCGTTTCTGAGATACGGCTAGTTTTCAGTTGAAAATGCACGTTTTGTTTTACCCACTTCATTTAACCTAAATTTAAAAATTTTTGCCTTGCATTACATCACCGAAATTGTGCATGATTAGGTTTATGACATAGAGCTAATTATTCGTGTGAAAAAATTACGGTAAGACCTGCCGTTTAGCCATAATACATCCGTGACAGACAGACGACAGACTATCGTAGCAAAAGGCCAGACCTTTAAGCTTAAGCTTAACAGTCGGCCCAAAAACTGCACCGACATATTTCAGGGGTCCAATAAAAATTAGAGACAGAGGTTTTTCTAGGGACGAATGGAAAGTCGAAAACCGAAAGCACATGAACGAAGTTTTGTCACGCCTGAGCAGCAAGCACGGCAGTTCAGCGCGCCGTGTGCAGCAGCAGCAGCAGCAGCAGTTGCAGGCAGACGGGCTAATACGTCCAGTCGCCGCGGTGAGGCGCCACGCAGCCGTGTCTCAGTCAGTGTGCTCGTAGCACCGTGGCGTGACAGGCAAAGAGCGCGCTACGCTAGGTAGGCCTGCCTCCAGTCTGATAGTTGATCACGCTGCCAGCTGTACATCCGGTGGTCTGTCGGTCGCTGCTGTCGTCTGTCCGTGTGGCAAGGATCTTTGAGTCGTCGTTCCGTGGCGCTGAGATGCGCCATGATGTCAGCCAGTCGTAGAAAACAAACGCACCCGCAACGCACCGGAGACTGTGAGTACTCTCATCTTCTCTCTTTCTCTCTCTTCCATCATTAAGAAAATGACACTAGACGTTTCTACTTGGCTCTATCCTGCTCATTATCCATTGCTTCAGTGCTTACTCAAAAGTTTTCTCCTGTATCCATGTTATGTTATTTTTCGCTATCCATTTTTTGGTTGTCTTCTTCTTTGGTTCTTTGCGCTGTAGTTCTCTTCTTTTGCAATCACCATTTTCATTTATCATTAGGCTCTATCATTATTATTATTGCACAAGAATTGATTTTAAGGGGCCGTAAGTCCCGTAACTGCAGGTACGCGTCGCCTAACTGAACCCAGAGCGAGCGAAATGACTAACGAGCTATGTAAGTAAATAGTAAGTAAAACGTAAGTTTATGTAGCGCATTACGTTATGAGTCACTTGAGTCAATTAAGTTCTCAAATGCAACTTGCGCAATATCATATCCCATGGCATTGCTAAGTGACCTTTTTAGCCAACCGTACTTAAGTACGGTTAAGTACTGTTGTCGTCTGTCGTTTGTCGTCCATCCGTCTGACGTTTGTAATGGATGTATTGTGGCTAAGCATTAGGTCGTAAGGGGAAACTTTTTACACGAATAATAACCCATGTGTTTTAAACATAGGCAGGCAAAATTTCAGCGATCTAGTGCAAGGGAAATATTTTCAAATTTTGGGTTGAATGTAGGGGTAGGGAAAATGTGCGTTTTTCAGCGGAAAACTGGTCACATCTCGGAAACGGTAAGAGATAAAGCTAAGGTCACCATTTCACTAATAGGACGTGGCATACGCTGTTTCAGATGAGATAAAAATCATAGACCTTGGATGGCTATGAAGGTCAATGACCACCACTAGCACGGTCGGCTGTCCTAGCGACAGCTGAGCTTCTTGTTGCTGATGAGCCGTCAAGAACTTGATGTGATCGATATCGGAAGAAATAAAACCACAAGCCCATTAAAACATGTGCCAACGTCTGGCGCAGAACACTTCATCGAAACATGCGTGTGTGCTGGTTGTGCGGCATTTCAAATAGCTGTTTCAAATATACGATATGATACTGTTAACTGATTATTAGTGGCAGTTTTAGGCCCGGGCCGGGGGGGGGGCTGTGCCTCCAGTTTTACTCTAGCCTTCCCCCCAGTTTCAGGGCCACCCGTGATTTTTTTGCAAAGATAACACAAATGTCTGATTTCATTGCGTTTTTAGATTTTAGAAAAGTGGGCAAATTTGCAGCTTCCATTAAACGTCCAAAAACCAAAAGTGCTTCAGCTTTAGGGGGCTTTGTCCCCTGACCCCCTGACCTCCTGACCAGGGGCTTTGCCCCTGGACTTCGCTGGGGGCTCCGCCCCCAGACTCTCGTATAGGTTCGCGCTACCGCGCTCGCCATGGGGCCGTGCCCGCCCCAGATATTAGGGGTTAGAACCGCCACTGCTGATTTTCACAGACGTTGTGAATAAATAAATGATTTTGTTCTGTTACATAGTTGAAAATTCAAATTTCACGAAGTAGCGCGGCGACAGATTTGAGGCGACATGGCATATGGGCTGGAAAATTAAAACTTGAAAACTCAAAAAGTCCCAATTTTTAGTTTTATATTTTTATTCGTTGTCAAATTTATAATACAAATCAGATTCAATTTCACATTTAAATCGGTTTTTTTTTAGTTCTGACTTCACGTCATTTACTCAACAAACAATCGATATGACATGGAGAATGATATAGGATGTTTTGTCTGGATCTTAAATTGGTGTTCTCTTTTATGTTCATTAAAACCTTAAAAACCCAAAACCTAGTAAACCTGTCAAAACCTAACTTAAAATTTTTCACCCAAAGCTAGGTTTTTTCCAGCCCTGCTATTACAACTTCTTCCGCAGATCATCGCAGAACGCAAGAGTGCAACAAAACTACTGAAATCGATGGATGTGCTTAGACCTACTTTTGAGTCAGTCAGTCATTGGGTAGAAGTGGAGGGTCGTGTTATGGGTGTCTGGTCTCGCTTGTCTGTGAACCGTATCCCTGGGTGTGTATGGCCAGTCTGTGACTCTGCATCGTGAAGGAAGACTTAGTGACGGAATCAGTAGGATCGGCCTATACTCGCTTGTGTCTGTCTTTCTGTCTGTCTGCGAGCAGTGGCTGACAACGACACGCATCGTTCGTGTGAAGGCTTCTGATTTAGCGGTATATACAGGTTGACAAGTCGACGACGAACGCTAGCTATAGCTCGTGTGCTTTACAGGCGAATAATAATTAACGAATTGATTGATCGATCGTGCCTCGGGTCGCCTGCAGGCTCTGCCGCTGATGTAGTGCTGGGCAATGCTCGATATTCGTTCCACCGATGATCATTATAATGATTATCGTTTATCATTATTGTCATCCGCGACAATGCGGGAGTATTTGTTTTGGGGGATGCTTCTGTCCTCTCTTTGAAAATGAAAAGGAATTTTGAGGTAAAGAGGAAAAATAGTCACAATGAAAAGGGCCTAACGCAAAAATAGCTCAGCTGACGTGCCCCCTTTCCAGTTTGTAAATACCCCCTAGGTAACAGTGCAATGCAGAGTCAGCATAAACATGACAGCAACAGCAAGTGATATTTTATGTGAACTAGATTATAAGATGAGTCAGGTGACACTATAGCAGTGTGTTTCAACCTATTAGTATGTTAAACAAGGACCAGAGTAATTCGGTAAAACGCGGAATCGCATATCTGTTCTGCCACCGGATGAAGCATAAATAAAGCAATTGCAAGTTTTACTGGGGGGTTTGACCCCCAAAATATCTTCTTTCTTTGCGGGTCAGGCACCCCTTTCTAACACGTCGTGTTCTTGGATTTCACATAAAAATATACTTGCCAAATACTCGTAACGTCTAAATGCGTTGAACGGTTTAAGCAAGATGCACGGAAGTGACAGACGACATACAGACAGACAGACAACGCTACGGAGAAATGTGTAGTTATAAGCGTCATTGCTTGCGCTGCAAGAAGCGATTCCGCTTAAAAGATAAAACGAAATGGGTCGAATCGAACGAAAGCGGACGGCCCACCTCTGGAGCCCCTGGCTGTGAGGTTGGTAGCGTGGCATGACTGGGTATACTGAGGTAAGCGCGGGACTGGTTCAGCGGTTGCTGCAGCTGACGACGGGTTGTGATGAGCTGCAGAAGATGACCGATCACTCTTCCTACATGATGAATGATGACGGAGTGATGTTACAATTTAACTCAATCAATAGTAACCGACGATGAGTGATGGCTGAACGACCAGTTGACTATTGACGAGACTGTCTAGCTGCCCGCAGCACTATCGACGTTTCTATCGGAACCGAGCCCATTAATAACGCCTGCAATGGTCGTTATATTAGCCGCTGTAATCGTAATAACAAAATAGCAATAACGTAATGGGCTACGTGTAGCGTTTCATACTCTGTATTTGTCGTATTTTTAACCTGGGTCAGAGGCATTTCTGGTCTTGGACAAAAGTTTAGTCTGCTGCAGTTACTTACTATCTTGTTTACAGTAAGTCGAATACGTCGAACGGATTTGTCGATTTTTTCCGATTTTTATTGAAACCGTAAACGTCGAAAATATGATAGATGTCAGCCTTTTGGTTCTTTAATCACACTCCATTACTCTTGCATGCAACGCCGTGCAGTTTCAAATTCAGATTTATTGTCGATAGGCCTACTGAGCTGAGACATCGTTCGACGAAAAACAGAGTCACCGTACTATAAATATAATCAACCAGTCACCCTAATAGCTCAATTTGACACCGCAGATCGTAAAAAGTTATTATTACTATTTTATCGATTTATCGATTATTATTACTATTCTGCCGAGCAATAAAGACAGCTCCCACGCACGAAATTCCGGCGTTGATGTCGTGCCGTGCCTCGCTAGATCATGGCTCGTAATAACGGTGGCGTACTCGGTATACAGAAGCTGAGCAACTTTTCACTGATTTCTGACAGCTTCTTTTTAAAATAATGTTTTCAACACTTTCGACACACGTTTTTAACACTTTTTAGCGTAGAGGTTTATGACATTTTCTGAGCAGTGCCCTGAGAAACTTTTTGTGTATTCTGTAGAACATGTAGATGTGCATCTGAACTGTTTTTGTCTGAGATCCAAATAGGGGAGCTTCTATAATACGGGAGACCCTGTTTGGCTGAAAGAGAAATAATTAACCCTTTCCCATCTCCGTGCTTGACGTATATTTCTATACGAGTGATCTATCCGTGCATGGCCCTCACTTTGCCGCAGGTGGCAGATTTATCCGGCTGCACCTCTAGCTACTAACGAGACTACGGCCAATGGCGACCAGTGCCGTACGATACATCATAGTGGTCTGTATATGTGAACGTACCGTGGCCGGACGATTAATAACACTGTCCAGAGCGACACGCGTAATTGTCGCTGATTCTTACTTACTGTCGAGCCCGACACGCATGCAGCTGTCCGTCACGCAGACGGCAATGGCGATGATAGCCTATGACGCCGACAAAAAATCCGACCGGCTCAGTAACTGGACGATTTGCACACGAGGAGTTTTTTTGCATCAGCAAGCAAGCGCAATGACATTAGCAGCGCTCGGCCAGCCCGTCGCTCGTGCTATTATGAAAAAGGATTTCGCTGCACTCCGCGCCCCTATCACTGCCATGCTGTAATTTGTCCGAAACTACTTCGTCAAGTTGGTGCGAAGCGAGCGAGCGACTCGGACGTACGCGGACCTGTCCATCCGTCTTGTCGTTTTTGTCGCTGTCCGCAAAGCCCAAATTCCACTGCCGTTTCGGCTCGTTGTAGATCTGCTGTACAGCTGCAGATTCGTAACAAGTCGTTTCTACAACGAGTCCGCAAAAAGGTCGAAACGGAAAACCCACTGCAAATCAACAATATACTGGCGTGTCAAGATGTTGTACAACTTGTTGTCCGATTTGTTCAACAAGTTCGCAGCAAGCTCAAGTAGTGGAGTTTGGGCTTGGCTTGGCTTTGTACAACTAGATTATTGCGTACGTAAACTGCATTAGTAGATTTATTGTACGGTAACATATACCATTATGTACAACCTATCGAAACAAGCGGAGTTTGGGCCATCACAGGCGTGATTAAGCGTCTTGGCCTCTCCGTGGGCGGTTATGTATTGGTGGTTTTTGTCAAGCGGAGGGCAAACGAGTACATGTTGTCGTTGTTTGCAATAGCATCTTATTATTGTGATTTTTATTACTGTAAAAATGACCCTAGGTCCATTTGTGCGTACGGTGCATGTTCGCATTAATTACGTTCTATATACGAATAAAAAATATAATTAATTATCATTACTGGAGAAGACCGCCGAAGTCTGGGAATTTAGAATAATACCGAGACATTTTGCGTGCCTCGAGTTTGTGAAAAGCAATATATTCTTTGACGAATTATTTTTAATCACTAAGTGACATTAATATGTTGAAATATTTAATGATACATGAAAGGCCTTGGTCTTGAAAATAAGTTTCGTTTACATTGCTGATTGATTGACTGATATCGTGGCTTTCACTTCACGTAACATAAATCTTATAGTGATCGGCGTCATGCACAAATATCTTTAGCGTGAGCGTCAGACGCAGCAGACATTCAATTCATCGAAATATTGAATCAACTTTCGGTCTGTCTGCGACCGACAGCAAGCAGGCAAACCGGCGCACGTCGTTGTTTACCGGTGGACACATTTGTCACTGTCGAACAACGGCATTTTCAGTTACTTTATCTCGTTCCCATAATTCGCGGCGGCCGCAGGGAGAGTGGGAGAGATAAAGTGCTGGCGTTGGTTGGCGGAAAAGGGGGGGGCGAGTTCGAGGAGATTAGAGACGAACTGGTTGATAAATGATGAGTGGAAGTGGATCGGCGGCGCTTGAAGAATTGTGTGTTCCGTGATGTAGGTTTACTTTGATCCCTGCGTAGCGCGTGTCAGAATGTGTGTTGTCGATGGTGACTGACGTAGCCCCATCTACAACATCCTTCTTAGCGAGGGTCAAAGTGATGACACACTGGACATTTTTTGCATGGCGCCAGTTGCCGGTACCGATCGACTGATACCGGTAACCGGTCAGTATGTCAGTTTTCCGGTACCACATTCCTACTAGCGGCAGTGTGTCATCACTATCAGGCATGTGCGGCACCAAACACGCATTGAGTGACACTCCAGGGAACTGTGGAACCGGCATTCTGACACTTTACCGCTTGACGTCATTCGCAATCAATCATAATGCTTCTTGCTCATCGCCCATCACTCACTCGTTCACTCGCTGGCTCGCTGGCTCGCTCTGTCTATACCAACATTAATGATCCGACTGAGCCCGGTCGAGCGATCTCTTGCGATCCATGCACGCTGACCTATCATCCTATACTCATTCGTGATGACGGCGCCTTACCCCACCCGCCCGGCGCTGTCAACGCAAACTTCCAACTAATACCCACCCCGTTTACACGATGAAGCTGGCTTGATGAGCGCTCGTCGTGCGTTCGTCGAATCAGCTCGTCTAGCTAGCTTCATCGTGTAAACGGGGATATAAGTAAGTAAGTACGAGAACGCACGCCCTACTATTGTAGGGAGGAAACGGAACGCATTGTTTGCACTCGTGCTTCCGCTTTACGCCGATTGTAAATAAGTAACTGGTTTACGCCACCAGCGACGTACGTATATTCTGCCAGAAATTTGGGGATGTTTTCCTGGGACTGTCACCGATGTTGGGGCTCCCAGCAACGAAGACATTTGGCTAGTTGTTCGCGTAATTACTCTCCCACTAACGCGACCCACGTGACTGCGATACATCAGTGTTACAGACGGACCAACAAACGGACGGAAGGACGGACGGACAACTTATATACGACGGCAGTAGCGCGCTCTGCACTAGGCGCATAGCGCGGTAAAACTTGGACTTTACGCCGTGCCCGATCGACACACGTAAACACTCGTTATGCGCCGGCTATTCTGGAAATCGAAATATATTGTTTTTCGGTGAGCCGGCAGCTGGGGTGCGTCGTCGAGACATGCCAGATCTGCGAGCTGCTGCAGTGCACTCTATGCCTTCTTGGCATCGCCTGGGTCGCGTACACTTCTCTTCGTCTTCCACTGCGGTGCCGAGCGGGTGGCTATTGGGTAATTAACGTCCGATGCTGTTCGGTGCGTAATTGTGCTTCATCGATATGTACCGGGTACCGGAGCCGTAACGACGTCGACGTATACATGAATATATGTCTATACGGTAACAATCAGCAAATGCCGGAGCAGGAGAAACGTCGAGTTTTTTCCGCACGTTCATCGGTCAAATTCGAGCGCGCACACGATGAACAGGGGATACCCACTTTTTGCTAGGTGTTCCCGCACTTACGTTGTGACATTGTGGCACCCTTAACTCAACTCTCACCATAATATTGATAAACCCTACCGCACAGATACGCAGCGTCACCTGCCATATGGGATCACAGAGTAGTAGGCCTCCTGCCGACACAAGTGAAAGCTTCTCGCCTAACTCTAGCCAGACAGACCGGTGTAATGTGTAATAATGACTCCCATATAATAATAAATCTCCAGTCGTTATTGTACGTAAAAGTTACATTTTCCAGTCAATATTTATTCCTGTTCAGCTATGAACATTGTACAGAATAAGCGAAAACATATACTGAATAAGACAGCAACAGCGGTTTTAAAGAAAAACCTTTTATTAGTTATACAAGAAGTTAATATTATACTATGGAAGTGTAAACTATACGTATAATAATGACTGAAAAATTTATTTTAGGAGAAGTCTTTATTATACGGGGTGGGCCAAAAAAGTAAGCTATTGTACTTTTTCCATATCTTTGCTAAATATCGACCAATTTTCGCAATTTTTTTTTATCTGTAGACTCTGGAAAAAATTTGCTATTCAGTGACATGCACACCACACATATTATTTCACTGCACTATCTTGTAAAATAAAAATATTCAAAAACGTACAATATCTACAGACGGTAATAAGGTCGAGTGGTAAATTTTTAAAGTATTCAAGTAAAATGTTAGATATAAGTTATAATAAGTGTCAGAAAGGTTTAGGTGTAGCTACGAAGTAAGTTTTCATGTTTCAAAAAATAGTGCACAAGTTGTAGGGCCACACAATTGAAATACATTGCTCTGTATGCTGATGCAGTTAACTGAGCAAGATTGCAGCCCTCAACCAGCATTAATGTACATTAAAAATTACTGCACAGTAAAATCGTTAAAATTATTTGAAAAAAAAACGTTGAACATATGCACCAATGTTTTTGACATTCAGGTTAAATACGTCAAAAATTTGTCATTAGACCTTCTGTCCATCGGTAGATATTGTATGTTTTAGATATTTTACAAGGTAATAAAGCGACATAATAAGTGTGTTGTGCATGCCGCTGAGTAGGAAATTTCTTACATAGTCCACTGCTGAAAAATTGTGAAAATTGATCAGTATTTAGCGAAGATATGGACAAAGTGCAATAGGTTACGTTTTTGGCTCAGCCTGTACATTATACCAGTACTCCATTTACGTACCTCGGGGATGGAAGGCTCAGTAACCTTGGTGACTGGTTATATACCGAGATGATTCACCTGTTTGCAGTCACCATTCCAAGTAGTAACCATGCACTTGATAGCGACTTGACCGGGAGTCGAACCCGCGACCTAGCGATCGTAAGTGTGACTCCGTTCCGTTACGCCACCATTCTCGGCGCACGGTAATTAAACCTACAAGTCACGCGATTTGGTCATTTCAGTCGTCATCGTCATCTTCTTCTTTATTGTTTCATAGGCCTAATAAAGCTGGGACATCATAATTAAGGTATTGCACATCATACGTCAATTATACTGCTGTTAGCTCACCGTTTTCTTGCAAAATGATGCAGACAGCATGGACAGTGAAAAATTTGAACAGTGGAAAAACAATGCAGACAGACAGACAATCGCCCACGTTACGAATTAACCACAAATCTATTACCCGTAAGCGTACAAATATTGAGCATAACGACTTGTCAACGTATTGAAGTACAGCGTAGCCTACAGTTTATAATGCTTTGTCGAGTTTTCGTGAAAGCCGATAGAAAGACACAGACTGAAAAATATACGACCTCTCCCAAGGCTATTGTTTACAGTGATTTGCAGTCACTCTCGCGAACTATTTTGCGGTCTTTTTCTTGCCGTATTCAAAGTTGAATTTTTTTCTGAGCTTTGTAGACATACTAACGGCAATTTACAGCTATAATATTTTGCAGCCGAACAGGGGCACGGCGCTGCCAAAAATGTTTGAGGTCCCGCCAATTTCCTGGGTTTCCAAGGTCATGAAAAGTCACAGACGCTAAGAAGCTCAGATACAGACTGCATCTGTACAAGGAAGAGTTTATATGGGAAATATATCATAGAACTGTTGGACAATAGGCATATCTAATAATTGTTTCGTTAACTTAGTTTTATGTAAATCATTTCTTAAAGCATTTAATGCTGAATATTTTGTGTTTACTATCGTCTAAATGTTTGCAGTTTACCTTTGCCATATGCTGATCATTCAATGCCGGTACTTCAAAATTCTAACAAAAAAGGAACCAACGAGCAAGTTTCGGATTTTATTACTCTGCGATCCATTGCTTTGCTTAATGCTTAGGCCTAGGTTGGGTAATCTACTGTTTTGCGTAGCGGCGTCGTCGGTTAAAAAGTAGACGGCACAGGAATTTGCGATTTTCCGACGGAGGAGATTATGAGTTCTCAAAATTTCTCGATATTGCTCTTCATTTCCACAAAGTGAGAGTTTTTAGCACCAAATTTTGCATATTCAGACGACAATTTTTTCCGAGAAAAACATTTTCCGACAATTATCTGATAGCCAAAAATTTAGGGTGGGCATTTGCGACGCCACTTATCTTGCCGCTATAAGTTTCACGTCATTAGTTGATGCGTTCTCTGTGAAGTCACCAAGGTCTCTGGAGTTAATCCTAGTTACTGCACTGTGGTTGCCTTGGAAGACTCAAACAGCTGATCCTGACTCGTTCAGTTGATTCATTAGAACGGCGCTGGTTCTTTCAAGATTATGTATGCGGTCGGCATTTAAAAACAAAACAGCGCGGCGTGGCGGTTCAATCGAGTGTGTTCTCATCACGGGAGGGGAGCGAAGGAGCGCTGTTACGGCCGGGCGGCGCCGGTGCGTCCGTGCGTCCGTGCGTGCGCGTTGGGCTCTTGGAGGGAGCTCGTCGTCGCCGCCAGACAAAGCAGAACGCACCGCGCCGCTGCGGCGTAATTCGACATCAATCCGTGCCCGCCTGTCCCGGTACTGCACTGCCACGCCAGCTAGGCGCTCAAGATCATTTATACTCGACGACGTTTTCGACGCTTAACGAACGGTCGTCTCTCTCTCTCCGCGTTGGCGTGACTCAGCCCCCGCTTTCCTTCTCCTTCTCGGTCCGTCGACACATGCACGCCAGCCACCCATTACGAGTACTTCGTCATATTTTATCGTTTGACTTTGACGATCAACAGACACACACGCACAGACAGACAGACAGACTGACTTGCGGTGTGATGGACTCATGGTTGGACTGTTCGAGTCCATGGAATAAGTCTGCGATGCAACTTGTCACACCGGTGGAGAACTTCACAACCAGTGAGGTTAATGTTCAGTGATGCAGTCGAGTCCAGAGTCCTCTTAGTCCGAGCTCGAGTCAGAGCCAGACTGTGCTACATCACTGTCCACAAAAAAGTAAAGGTAAAGTCCAGTACTTGCTATAGCGCTTCTTACACGAGACGAACTCGTGGCCAGAGCGCTTTGACAATCTCGGAAGTGACAGCTGATTGGCTTGAGCTAATGATACCGCATAGCACTATGCGGCCATCCATTGCCCGCGTAAACGAACAGTTGGACCCGCGGTTCGCAGCTAGCAGACATACCACCGTCCCAATTAGCCACACTGAGCCTTCACCCCGTATAGCCCGCAAGCTACACAAAATACAGGTAAAATAGACAATAAATTTCTCAGTACAGGGTGGTCCAAAAAAACCGCACAAAGTTAATGACACCATAATTTTGCAACCATACGTCATAGAGTCATGTGGTTTTCAGCAAAATGTTCCGAAAGAAATTTTTTACGTGACTAAAGTCAATATTTGAATACAGCAGTTAAATATTCTTTGTTATTGCCGCTGAAAATTGAACTGTGCAAAAAAAGTATTACCCTCAACACTGCGGTCCATAAAAAACATGTCAGTTTTATTTTTTGAATAGCTCCGTGAAACATTGGCCGATTTTAATAAATTTTGGCAGGCAATAATGAATTCATACTGGGTAGTGCATGCGTCAGCTCAGAAAATTACTGAAACCACAAAATCGCTGAAAATCTGTTGCTTCGTCTTTATTTTAAAACTGTACAGGTATGTCGACAAACTGAAATGATACATCAACAGCGAGTGGGCCGCTTGAGTCATGCAGTTACTGAACGTGCTGTTGGCAAATGGTGTCAATGTCTACCGCTTGCGTTTGTGCTGCAAGAGGAGATTTTGAGCACATGCTAAAATGAAAATGATGTGATGTGACACGTGTGACTTTTTGTGTGATAATAATAATTGCCAATTGCGTTTGTCGCTATTCAGTTAATAATTTCTGAGGCGATGCATACGCTACCCGGTAGGAATTCAATGGTCAAACTGTGACCACTGCATTTCACAAGGTAGTGTAGCGACAACCTTAGAGCGAGGTGGCCAAAACTAAAGACACATGCGTCAAGTTTCTTTCTAATATTGCCTGCCAAAATT
>Ga0056128_1007880_pt1 | contig 13450 bp, 7 predicted proteins | sample WorMetLIZISLAND2_FD_71113 | JGI IMG/M metagenome (GOLD analysis project Ga0056128, IMG submission 71113) | Marine gutless worms symbiont microbial communities from Max Planck institute for Marine Microbiology, Germany - Olavius geniculatus... ... | reverse complement strand
CACTGTCACTAAAGATCTCATCACACCTCATATGTCGCTACACTACCTTGTGAAATATCAGACATCGCACTTAAGTCGGCGACGACACTGACCAATTGCGTGATCAACGTTGATCAAGCCAATTTACTCGGACTTAAATCCGGTCGATTATGCTGTTTGGGGGTCCTTCAACAAATGGTCTATCAACGTCGACAATTCACGACAATCAACCAGCTGAAGCAGGCGATCTTCACTGAGTGGGGCAAACTTGCAGCATTTGGATGATCGCGCCATCGTTCAGTGGCGTCGCCGGCTTGAGTGCATCATCCACATCCACAAGGCGGACACATTGAACAACTTTGATGAGAAAACTGCGAGATGTGACAGTTGCTTTAGACAATAACTGAGACAATAAACAGATCGTTTTCTGTTGTTCATTTTTAGAATGTGTCGTTACAGATATCGCCTTCTTTTTAATTGTTATTTTTAAGACACTGATATTTCACCAGGTAGTGTAGCTACACGCTAAAGGTATGGCAGACCTATAATGATAGTGTTGCCACAAATTTTCTCCTGATTCCAACAGTAAAAGAATTTTGAAAATCGGTTAGTATGTGACAAAGTTATCGACATATAAAAACATTGTGCCAGTTTTTTTGGCCCACCCTGTATATGATAATGCAGTTGCGTTCGGGTCACGTGATTTTGCTGCGAACGAAATTTCAATCTCTTAACTGTCCCCCAATCGGACTTACGGCGCCGGGCGGCCTCACGTTGGGCTCTGCCCCATATTTCTAGTTTAATACAAATCAAAACACGATATAACCTGTGTAATTGTGATTGCCATACTGGCGAAACGAAGCGTATACAAAGCGACAGATATAAAGTAAATGAACTGGAATAAAACCGCACACGCTGCAGCTTCCATTTCAGTTCATTTTATTTCTGTTCGGTTTTGTCGCTTTGTACGCTCCCTAATAGCCCTATTTACTGTCCCCATTTACTGTCTTGCAATACAGAGCCCGCGCGTGATGACTAAGCTTACAGTATTCTTGTCACGTCCGTAGAAGCATCCACTGACTGACCTTGCTGTCCAGGCTGATGCGGCTACAGCAGGTGTTGCGCCGGACGCTGGACACACGATAGTCCACCAGGCATGACGATGCAAAATCTTGGTCAGTTTGATCGTGGACTGTGTATAGATTGAGAGATTTAGCAGCGTAATGCCACTTGGTCGCAAAAAAACATCGATCTTATTAGCTCTAGTATTAAGTCCAGGCGGTGACTTGACGTAACGTAACGGTGAGTTTTGCGTCGTATGTACTATCTGGAACCAATAATACCGGTCCACAACCATGCACATGTATGTAGGCCTAGAGTGGACACGGCCTGAAAGTTGCAACTTTCTGCCCCGCCCATTTTTAACCTACGACTCTGCTGCATGCTTTACACACTATGTCCCAAAAAGAACATCCCCGACATTTTCGACTGTAACATGAAAACCAATCATCAGATTTTGACAATTTTGGCATGAATAATCCTGACACAACTTGCCATCAAATAACTGTTCAGTTTCCCGCCTCACCGCTTCTGCACTACCTAGAAAAATCAGATCAAGCGAATTATGTGTTAAAATAAACAGAAAACCCGAAAAAACCATCTCCGACATTATCGATCGTAACTTGAATAAAGATTATCAGATTTTAATAATATTTGGCAGAAATTTTTTTGACACAACTGCCTATTTAAAAAGTGCTTTAGTTTTCACCTCACTCAACGTCTACTTTTGCACTACCTATGGAAAGCAGACCAAGCATGTGTTAAAATGAATTTTTTTAAAAAACGTCAATAAATCCCATCTATCTTAATCTGTGGGCCCCAACAGCAGGTCTATTACAAGGTTTGACTGTTTTGCCGCAGTTTGCAGCAGTGTGTTCATCAGATAAAGTTTAGAAATGTTTGTAAAGTCAAGAAGCGACTGGTAGAGCTTGGATTGGTCTGGAGCAGAACATTATCGATACTGCTGTCAATGAAGGGAGAAAGCGTCTCCTTGCATGTGTTCGCATAGTGGACTAACACTTCAAGCAGTTTTATTGCAGGCAGTTAAAAAATGGACAACTGGATGAATTGTCAGCCTCAGTGTCGGAAATGTGAACAAAATGTTACGCGGTATGTTAATTAAGCAATCATATCAAATTGGATTAAAAAAATGATATTTCGCTGGTTGTGTTTTCCCAGGTAGTGCAGAAACAAACGTTAATTGAGGTGGAAAACTGAATAACTATTTAATGGCAAGTTGTGTCAGAAATATTCTTACCAAAAATATCAAAATCTGATAATTGGTTTTCAAGTTACATTCGAAAATGTCGGGGATGTTTTTTGGGACACAGTGTACTTTGATACTTCTGGCAACGCCATGACGTAGTTTCACAATGATTAGCGCTCCTTGGCGTATTTAAAATTTCGATAAACGACAGTTTGTTTACTTGTACTGCTATTTCCAAATAGACCTACAATAACCATGGCTACATCTGCAACAGTGCCGGAACCCTCGACATAGCACCAGTGTTATTGTAATTTCAATTTTCTTTTTAATTGTAATTTTAATTGAATTTTTCACAAAATTTTGTAATTTTAATTTAAATGTAATTTTTTTTATATTTTGTAATTTTAATTTTAATTTCTTCGACTTTGTTATTTTAACTTTAATTGTAATTTTAGTTTCATGTTTGGGGCTAAACACAATAAAGAAAAAAATGCCAGTTCTGTCAAGTATTCAAACTGCATACAAAATAATGGTGACACCGTCGTTGCGCACTGTTTTTAGTCTGCATGCACGGATAATCAACAACTAACTATACTGTACCCTTGAATAGTTTGGCCAGCATTGCACAGTTGAGTTACAGAAAAAAAAGATTTTAAGATTTGCTTTGTTTCGCTGCGTTTTCGTGCCGTCAGATCGCCACAAACATAGAACAGTCTTTCAACATAATTATGCCTAAAAAGCTGGTGCTACAACTAGATTTAGAGCCAACCCCCAATGCATTTAATAAATTAATATTAGGATTCTTTAGACACTCAGTACTGTACAACATCAGTGTTCTCAATGAGGGACCCCAAATCAGCTAAATAGTTTCACAATTTATTATGAGGTTTAGCTGATCTATCTTAACGAACTCTAACTTCCGTCACTTGAATGTTTTTTTGCTAAGATTCATAACTAGACTAGTAAAACAAGAAATCTGAGCTAATGTTCATGCGACGCGCGAGAGCTTATAGCAGTTCCTGTTCGCAGATTGTTTTGGTCTATCTCTATAGATTTCGTCGCAATTCACTTTTCTGCAGCCGAAAATCGTAAAAAACATCAAAAACCGCTATTTTTGGAGTTCAAGGTCATTCAAGATCATTGATGTTGATACCACTATAAAGCACGTCACCAGTGCTTGTTATGATAAGCAGCACGTGTGTGCCTATCGGCATGCGTTTTCACGCTGGACAAGACAATAACTGAAAAAATATTCACTTTTTAGGTGGGGTACCCCTCTTTGACACCCGCATGCGCAGGCGTAGTTGAACGTAGTGGGTCGAAACTTAGACTGCTAAAATCTACATTCAATGCTGAAAAGTTTATACACAGGTTGTCTTAGTCTATCTCCAGCTATTTCGGCGCAATTCACTCTTGAAATGTGTGTCGAACCCTAAAATCTCGAAAAGTTTACTACAAACCCCTATCTTGGGGATTCAGGGTCATTTAAGGTCATCGATGTTGAAACCGCTAAGGAGCTCGTCGCCAGTCCTTGTTATAATAAACAGCATGTCTGCGCCTATCTGGAAACATTTTATCACCATCAAAATTTCTCTTGGGAGTTTAACCGGGGAGGGCAAGGGCAAGAGCACATAAGGTCAGCTGCCCCCCATACCTCTGTTGCCATACTGGTTCCTTCTGGCGCCGCCCATGACTGGCGCGACATGAAGTGTCATTAAACTGAGTTTGCTCATAATTCTTAACAAGCTGCCAAATATTAGGCATTATGAACAAGTTACATCATTTTACTGGATCAAAAATAACCAGTAACATGTACGCTTTTAAACATTCCAATCTATAGAACCTACCATCATGGCGGAGCATTGGAGGCAAGAAAAGTGCGAACACTTTATTATCGTCAGGTTTTTAGTACGTGCGAATGATTTCAGCTCTGCTTCGCGGAGTATATATAACAGAGGTGCTGGTAGCACGGTCTTACAACAGCTCTGTCAAGCTCGTCTGTCAAACACTGCCGTCCATCACACGCTGATATTCACGTAAATATACACGTTATTTATATATCATGATTATGTTTCAAACATGCAATTTCTCTTGATTGCGCTCGCATTAAACGAAAGTAAAATCACAGAATTACAAGTCGAGGACTTTCAGCCCTTAGGAGGTCGTCTCAGCAGACTGTCAGACACCGTTACTTTTCATTAATAACTAAAGCATTAACGGGACTCATTTCGCGGATTTCTAAACTGTGCATCATTTTTTGCCAGTTTATTTTTTATTAATTCTTTGTTTTGGCCAGGAAACTGCTACTGTCAGTTGTTTAGCGCTAGATGCGTTATACTTGTCGCTTTTTGCGGAAAGTTTTGATTGTCATCGCGACTCTAAAGACTTTAAGTCAAAAGTTTTTGGAATTCTAAAGTGAAGCCACTTTTATTTTTTGAATAGCTCTGTAAAACACTGAGCGATTTTAACAATTTTTGGCTCGCAACATCTAAAAATACTTGACGTAAGCAACTTTAGTTTTCCCCACCATACCGCCATACTCTCGATACACTATCGTGTGAAATGTAAAAGCCGTATAGTTTGGCCGTTTTCAACAATGAGTTTATGCTGGGCAGCGCATGCGTCAACTCAGAAATGATTAGCGACAAACATGAGCAGCAGTTAGTATGTATAAAAAAAAATCACACGTGTCACATCACATCACATTTATTACAGCATGTGTTCAAAATGTCCGCCTCCAGCACTAACGTCGACGCAACTCGCCAGCAGCAAGTTCCAACAGCAGTACGTTCAATAATCGCCTGACTCAGAGCGACCCACTCGCTGTTGATGCGTCGTTTCAGTTCGTCCACGTACGATCTTGAAATGCATACGATTAATGTTAAATAAATAACAGATTTTCTATTATTTGTAGTTTCGATGTTTTTCTGAGCCGACGCATGCGCTACTATTCACTGAATTCGTTGTTGTATACGAACAAACTACGACCTCTGCATTATACAAGGTAGTGTAGCGACAGTATTGCGGTGAGGTGAACAAAACTATAGTTATTTAATTTAAGTTTTTTTCACGATGTTGCCCGCTAAAAATTGTTAAAATCGACCCAATGTTTTACGAAACTATTCAAAAAAATAACACTGGCTTCACTTTAGCTGACCAACCCCGTAGTAACCGAGCTTGGCCATGCAGCTCACGCGAAGACAAAGAATGATTCGTTACTTTTCTTCTTACGAAAAACTCTTGCAGGCCTACTGTTTGGTAGTTCGAGCGCTACAAGTGGCGACGTTACAAGTAAACATCACCCAATTGCGCGTTGGACTTCAAAAATGTCTTTGTGTAGGGCGACGAAGTCGACGCGCCATGGCAGTGGGCAGCCAAAGATGTCATCATAAACCATGCACCATTTCTAGCAGGACAGTCTCTCGCTTCTATTTCCAGTAAAGACGTGAGCATTTTTACTAGCTTTTTAGGTCAATTCCATTTTCCTCAGTCTTTCTTTTCTAACCATACAAGCCACTCGATCTGGCCGTCTGGAGTTTTTCGTCTGCGACACTGTCTACACAGCAATGCTTTGGTTACTCCAACTATCGGCGTTCCTAGCTCTGTCTCGGACTGCATGGCCAGGGCGAACGCAGCAGTCATTATGCTCATTCTATGTTTTGTGCTACAGAACTTGTTCTAAGGTTTGCACAAGAGCTTAGCTCGTCTTGCTAACTGCATTTTTATTAATAACGTTATTCTTTTTGCTGAGTAAATAAACACCCACGCCGTTTGAAAAACATAACCTACTTAATTTTATCAAATTTTCTCTTATTCGAAGAAGGGGCATGCGCCCAGGCCAGGCCCACAGTGGCGTGTGATAACAAGCAGCAGTAAGTCCATAAATTCGGCGATCTTTCAGAGCACCATTTAGTGCAGTTTCAGTGCTTCATTAAGGTCGAAACGTCACATTTGTCGTTAGTGGCTAAATTACAGACCGGTGCGTACACTGCATATGCTCACTCACACTGCGTGTAAACTTTAGTTGCACAGACTGCCAGGAGACACATGCGACGAATGCCTTTAACAGTAGTCGTTAACTAGACGCGCAGGTGCTGACTAGCCTTGCATTAGCCGCGGCTTATCAATTTGTCGGCAGCACACAGGCCCCTAGCACACTTTCTCTCGATTCCCAACTTGTTCTTATGCAAGTCTGAATTGCCGGCATCAAAGCAAATTTAGTGGCGCGTTTACGTCATGAAGAGAAGGCGCAGATGGTAGTGTGCAGACTCTTGCTTACATTTAGGCCGTGTTATTACTTCTAATCTGAGCGAAATAGTGTTTAGACGTGACTGTTTTATTAATGAAGTCAGTAACATGTTGTTCGCTAAACGTTTCCTTTGTCAACGACCAACAGGAGTTTATGTCAACTTGCAGATACTAATTAATGCTTTAATTATGATTTAACTCAATGCTTTATGTTATAACCTGTAACATTAATTAGCTGACGCAAAAACAGAACATTGCTGATCAAAAAATCATTAAGATCAATGGTAATAAATATCCATTTTATTCATCAGTTAAAATCAAGTTAATAATGCAGTTAAGAAGATCCACTGGTAAATAAAGCAGATAGGCTTACTGGTTTATTCATAAGTTTATAAGCAAATGTACATGTATAAGCATCGATGCGGCTCGCTTCTTGTAAAATGCGCGAACAGAAGTGCGAAATAATCAAAACGAGATGAGGCAATACGCAGAATATGTCATATTTTACTTCTGACTTCCGCGCATCGGTGCAAATAGTCTATATAAGTGCAGTTTACGGTTTGCGTATTTTCGTAAATAACAAAATCGCATATTATATTCTCCACACAAACAGTTCGTTTTCGTGAATTTTACGAGAGTCGTGCAGTACTTTTATATGCTTGCAGCGACATCACCAGCGACCTTCTCAATCACTTTCACCCCACGAAATTTCATTACTTGTCACTTGCTAATAACCGCTCTTTGTTATTACTTTTTGCTAGTACATAACGATAGATAGCCGTGAAAACGTCACAGAAAATTTTTTAATAATTCTGTCAATACAAATGTAAAAATACGATAAATCGTCAGTTTTGGCCAGTCAGTTCAAATGACCATCTGTTTGAGTGGTGCGAATTCCGATTAGTTCGACGAAAAAAACTTTGCAGAGCATCAATTACTATTGGCAGTGTCTTTTTTGCACATAATGAATTACATCGTGCCATCGTAGCTAAACGGTGCCATAAAACGTTGTTATGTGCAAAATTAAACATTTGATTGCAAAAATTCATAGCGTTTAACATTTTTTCAAATGGTCTAGACGTGTTAAATGTGAAAGAAAAGTCGCATAACATTTTTTGAAAACAACCACCGCTTATTAGCCGACCATACTTAAGTAACGGTCGAGCTGTTGTCATACTTGTCGTCCGTCCGTCCGTCGTCCGTCGGTCACGGATGTAATGTGGCTAAACGGTGCAAGATAGGGCCTAACAGGAAGTAGCATACTGGCTTTTAAATGACATATAAATCAGTGACTTTGGATGACCTTGAAGGCCGTTACGCGATATTGTGCCTAAACGGTGTGAGAGGGCCTAGGTTGCTATAGGAAGTCGCATATTAACTTTCAAATGACATGAACATCATCGACCTTAGATGACTTTAAAGGTCACTAACAACCAGTACGGCCGGTTATCCTAGCGACAGCTAGGCTTTTTGTATTTTTTTGTTTGAAATCTGCGCGGTTAGTCGTCGAACAGGCATGAATAATTACAGGACTATACGTTACTCGTGTACTAATAATGTTGGATAAGGTATCACAGTTACGAGCAACCAGCCAGAAAGCGTTGATTTACGACAGCGATTATATACTGAAACAGCGAACATTAATAATGAGTTAATGACATAGCAGTGCCTGAAGTAAGCTTAATAGATTAACAGATCAATCTAGTACTTACAAACAAAATGCTGTAGTGTTTGAAATCCTATTTTGTGTAATTTTGGGTATATTTTACCTTTAGTTAGACACATAATCACACTAGAAGCCTAGAAGGCGCTCGTGATAGTGCATATCTCCGCCGGCGACAAGTGAAGTTACATGTATTTAAACATTACTACTACTACTACTACTACAACTACACCCTACAATAAGGAAAGGGGAGAAAGAAGAAAGAGCCGCTTCGCGGCAGTTGGCGAGCCTCCACTATACTCCACACTACCAGGTAAATTCTATGTGTTCCAGCCACTGTAAAGGCGCGTACAGAGCGACGCAACTAAACTGAACTGACCAACGGGCAAGCAGTAATGCATTACAGTAGACACCGTCTAACGGCGTCGGTGGTCCACGTGATTACGCTGACGGCCGCGTCAATCAATGACCAATGAACTGTATGTAGCTTTGTTTGTCATTGGTCATTTTGTCAAAAACGAAACCGTGTCAGTTCAGTTCAGTTCAGTTAAGTCGCTATGTACGCGCCTTAACGTGACGCACTGACGACAGTAAATCGCGGCCTCTGCAGCATGCAATTAATGCGTCAGTCAGCAGGTCGAATGTTTTCGTCATCAGCAAGCGAGCACAAACGCCAAAACGCAGCAACGATTGCATTTGCTGACAGTGAAAGCTCGTTTCTGTTTGGTTTAGAGATTGTCGCCACACGAACGAACGCACGAAATGTTAGCGCTGACCAATTCTCGGTTGGTGCTTGGTACACTCGCCCGTTTCAACCAGACCACGCCACTACTAGGTTACATTGCACTACAGTTACACTTGCAGTCAATGTGTATCCACCATGCCACTCAATAGCCTACACATTGAACGGTCATGCGTGAATGCAGTTAGCTCTTTTTATCGTGTAGCACGAGTGAAAAAAAACAAAAATACTGGTTAGAAACGGATTCAGTTTTCAATCGGCGCTGGGGCTGTCGGACGCGCCTAAACCGGCCGGCCGCAAAACGCGTACAAAGCAACATAACTGAACTGAACTGGACAGACCAATGGACGAGCAGTAATGCAGGTCAATACCTGCATTGTATTGTCGACTAAAATCACACAATCTTTAATTTCACGATCGACTGTAAAACAATTCTGCTCTTTGAACTGATATGTTTTATTCAAAACTTCGAAAAAATCGCCCGAGCCAAAACGATTATGGTAGCCGAGTAGTGAAAATTGGAGATTTCCGGCCAATTATTCGTCGTATTTCAAAAACTGTAGGCCTACAAGTTGAAACCGAGGTTGCTATTAATCACTAGGTTTCTCTGCAGAATTGTCGAACTGGGTTGGTGTTTTCGTCAAAATGTCTTCGGAATCTCTAGAGATAAGCCCAATCCAGCATTATGATTAGCTGTAGGGAATCTGCAGGCGCGCTTCGCCACGGGGTCCTGCAGTCTGACGCAATTTCGTCATCATCGTTTATGTAATTATGACAGAGATGTCCGCCTGGCGGACAACGGCTAGCGTAGCGCCATACAGACAAGCCACAAGCCTTGCAGTATAGCCGGGCCGGCATTGGTCTTGGATATCTACGTTGAATTTTGTAATACGCTGTGTTCATAACCATAGCCTACGGTACGATACAAAATTGAATTTGCATTTGAAACAAACAGGCGAGCTGTCAGTTTAATCTAGCAACACTGTACATAAACTTTAAAAAACTGAAATGTTTAAAATACAAATGAAATGAGAGACACTAAAATATACAGTTGTAAAACATGAAAAGATCAAGAAACTGACTGAAATCAAAACAACTAAAAAGAAAAAAATAGCCATAACTAAAACTGAATAGAAAAAACTGACAAAACTGAAACTAAAAAATCAAACAAAAAAAATTAAAACCGTTAAGCGAGTCCGTAAAATCGATCGCGCGCAATCAGCAATAATGCTATACAGGGTGCGGCAAAAAGTAACCCCCTAAAGTGTTTCGCCGTTTTTTCAGCAACCGTTTGGAATTTTAACTTGAAATTTTACAAGTTTATTTACGGAAACGTTCTACATTTAACTGCCAAGTGAAGTATGATTCTGTTGAAAAACGACGAAATTATAGGCTTCTGAACATGACCGCCTACCGATTTTTTAGCATTAAAAATGTTTAAGTTAAAAATGCTATTTAATTTTCAAGAACCGGTTACCACGTTACTGCCGAGGACGTCACAGTGACGCTTTAACAAACATTCATTTATTTTGTTTATAAATTATCACTAAATTATCGTTCTTTTAAAGCAATCGCCGGCTGCCCACCGGATTCATCTTACAGCAGGACGGCATTCCAGCACACACAGCGCGCAGCGCACAGAACTGGCTGTGGGTCAACTGTCCAGATTTCATCACAAAAACCAATGGCCACAAAATTCACCGAATACAAACCCGCTAGACTATCACGCGTGACGTGCAATGTTGGAGGTTTACCGCAAGCTTAAAAAAGCCGAAAACAATCGCTGAACTCAAGGAATCGCTTCAGGTTATCTGGGGCAACCTATCAAAAGGATTGATCGACGAGATGGTGAAAGACTTCTCAAACTAAGCGACTGAAGGCTTGTTTCGGTGAACACTTCGAACATTCACAGTGACAATGAAAATTTGGCATTTGATTATTAGTTAACTCTGTTGTTTGACTTGTTTCAGCGATGAAACTGAACTGAATTGAACTGCTGTTGTAACTTGAACATTTTTAAGGCTGAAAAATCGGTAAGCGGTCATGTTAAAAAATCTATAACTTTTTCATTTTTTAATGGAATCAAATTTTATTTAACATTTAGCCGTAGAACAACTCCTGAAACAAACTTGTAAAATTTCAGACTAAAATGCTAAACGGTTGCTGAGAAAACAGCGAAAAACGTTAGAGGACTATTTTTTGCCGCACCCTGTAGAAACTAAACTGCGTGACAAGTCTATATACTTGTGAACGGTCAATCATCCCAGCATTAACTGGCTCATCGTACAACAACTTCATTGACGCGACCAACCACCGCTAAAACAACCGCCAACCCAGAAGCGACGTCTGCAGGCCAATCATAAGCTAACTTTCTTTGAAATGCGATGTCATTTGGACGTTATTGCTACAGTCGAACATTGCCTACAAAATGTTTTTACCATTTTCGACGTACAGCCTGTATTTCCTACAGTCATTTAATGCGAGCGTAATTATCTTCCGTTTAAGTCCAAAAGCTTGTCGAAATTCTAATATATTCTTATTTAACACGACCAGCAGCCAAACAACAAGGCGCGCCAGGTAACACTAACAGCTGAGAGAAAAGGAAAAAAACTTGCCTTGCAGGGAAGCGCAGCTTGCATGCTGAAAAGTGACAATCGTGATCATCAGCAACAGCGTCAGAAAGCGTGAAGTTGACGTCATTGTCGTCGCTGCTGCTGCTGCTGCTGCTGCGAGGTGTGACGATGACAGACGGTCGTCGAGTTATACACCGCAGGTTGTGCGGCTTCGCGCCGGGCTCATTCACCTCTGTAGGCCTATACCGCTGCTGCAGCAACCATCCACTTGCAGCTACGCACTCTGCACTACGCTGCGCAGACTGCCTTTCGGTTCAGATATATGATATGATAAATGATTTGCACCGGAAAACTAAAAAACAGTTTAATCCAGCGCATAAACTAAAAAATGCAAATGTTTTCAATAAAACAAACTCAAAAAATAAGATGTAAACTGCTGTGTAATATAAAACATAAAACACATTAAGAAACAGGCCGTTATGAGACAGATAAAGCTGTGCAAAATTATGTACTGAGCTTGGTCGAGAAAAAAAATTATTTTATGACGGAAACCATGCAGATGTGCGAGCTGAGAAACAGGTTACGGTACTGAAATCTGCTAAAGCCACAAGGTGAGAGACACAATAGAAGACGGACGGACGAAGGAACGGAAATCATATGGCAAAAGCGAACTGCGTCACCCGGTAACTGCCGGCGTTTTTTTCGAACAAGGACCTCGCCATCCGGGTTTCTTCATTCATCATTTCTCTGTCCTAATGAAATCATATATAGGAAACTGAAAGGCTTGACGTAGGCCTAATAGTGACGTCATTCACGTGTTGATTGTCGCATCGCGCCTTTCGTCGCTGGAATTCCATTAAGCTAATAAGATGCTGCAATCAGGTGCCGTCTTCTTCGTCATATTCATTTCGTTGTGTTTGCGCCTCGTCACCGTCTCGGCCGCCGATAGCCGTAGGACTAACCTTACAGCGGTAGCGGTAGCGGCATCGGCTGATAATAGCCCCTTTTTCAGCAACATATCTTCCATCGGCGGCGTTAAAGTGAAAGGCACCAACGATGATACACTGCCGGTCGCAGATGACGAAGACGACGTCCCACCAAAAGACGTAGCTCCGCCGGCTTCCGAAGGCTCCAAAGTTACTCACAAATGGGAAACCGGCAAGCTTATTGTTCTTGCCATTATTGGCTACTTTTCCGATATTGTGAGCTTATAATTTACTGTGCGCGCTGCGACTAGTGTTGAACGTTTGTAGAGCTCAGATGACTGGAGGAATGTACTGCAGCCCATGTGCGGTTTTCTGCGCTAGCGAAGTTTTTTAAACGTCAATTTTCTGTTTGGACTACCGGTATGTGGAAATTGTGAAGACAAAGCTTGCTAACACCACTGTTTTAGTACAAGACATTAGCCTATAGTAGGTACGGGGCCTGTCAACTTGGAATTCGCTGCCTGACAGTTTTTGTGACTCAGAGCTGGGTCTCGGCACTTTCAAACGTCAGCTGAAGACATACTTTGAGCAAAATTTTGACGACAAAACGTATTAAGCGCATTAGAAATTTTTTTGAGTATAAGTAAATTTAATTTACACTTTACTCACTTCTTACTTACTTACTTATGTCAACATTCAGTCAGTGACAATCTCTCATCTCAATCTTCGTATAGACATTGTTTTACGTCTCGGCTGGTCAAAAAGTTTAAAACTAAACCCCCTTTTAGAGCTATAGTGCTACTGAGGGTCATGTGCCATATGTAGGGACCAACCGAATTCACGGGAAAAAATGCATGATTTCACGGCAGAATTTTCAAAATGTGTCAAATTTCATGAAAATTCACGGAAAGAGTTTCGGAAATTCACGGGCCGCACAGACGTTATTTCGAGGTGCTGCGCTAATGCAAACGAAGAAATTTCTGAACAAAGAATATTTACTACACTAAGTCAAGACTCAAGACAGTCAATGTCAACTACTTAGTGCTGAAGTGC